>Ga0315544_1000027_pt1 | contig 128465 bp, 136 predicted proteins | sample SalMarSW160130MG_2_FD_202543 | JGI IMG/M metagenome (GOLD analysis project Ga0315544, IMG submission 202543) | Salt marsh sediment microbial communities from the Plum Island Ecosystem LTER, Massachusetts, United States - Salt Marsh Sediment SW1601-130 ...
ATCACGCGCAACACGCAGTTGGTGGTCTCGGGAATCTACTACTGGACGGTGGAGGCTGAGGATGGCCAAACCCAGATCGGCAAGCTGGTCATCATTATGTAAGCGGCGCTGATGAAACAGACAGGAAGTTTTCTGAAAGGCCCTCGGCTGGCCACTCTCCGGGCGGCTTTTCTCATACTCTCAATCGCCCATTCATCCGACTGTCAGCAAACTAACCCTAAACTCAACCCGGCAGGCAACCGTCAGGTTATACCAGTGATGGCATTGGAGCAACCTATCGTCCAGTACACGGCACACAACCGGGGCAATATCCAACTGGCCCTTGCCAACAACGGCACTTTTGGAACCATGGGGAGCAGCGTTCCGGACCCTTTCACCGGAGAGGCCATTCCTTCGTGTATTTATCCTAAGGGTAGTGATATCGTCTATCTCTGGGTAGCTGCTGTCTGGATAGGTGCTGTGGTCGGACGCGATACACTTGTTTCATGTGCTAATGACGACTGGTACCGTACCATGGAATTCTGGCCTGACATCAGACCCTTCGGCGACTTTGTCTACAAGTCCATGGATATAAACAGCCCCTTCTATGACCCCAAGGCGCACTCCGAACAGGACATTCTCTGCGAATATACCGACACCATTACCTCACCTAATCTGGTGGAACAGGACCCCTCTGACATGAGGCCTCATAAACCACTGAACGTCAAGGTTACCCAGAGATCAATGGCGTGGAGCTACTCCTACGCTGACGACTTTATATTATTCGACTACCAGGTTCAAAATATTGGTGAGAAAAACCTCAAAAACGTTTACATCGGAGTTTATGTCGACGGAGATGTACACCACACTTCTCGGGAATCGGGATATATGGACGACATTGTCGGCTTTTATCGCACCCACCCCGCGCCCGAGGGCTGCGGTTTTGTTGATACCATCAACGTAGCCTACATAACAGACAACAATGGTGATCCCAACACCTCTTCCGGTCAATGGGACTTCAAATCTGCTCGGGGCGTCGTAGGCGTCCGAGTCGTACGCACTCCCGCCATAGATCTAAAATACTCTTTTAACTGGTGGTATTTCTCCTTCAGTGATCCATGTTACGATTTCGGACCACGACGTCAGGGAACTCCAGAGGACCCTTACCGGAATTTCGGTAGTCGCATGGGCACTCCAGAAGGCGACCGGAATAAATATTACATTCTGAGTCATGAAGAATTTGATTATGATCTCTTGTTCATGGCTATCGACCACACTCTGGAAGGCTGGCTACCACCTCCCGAAAACGCTGACGAGTATGCCGAGGGTTGGGATGTGCGGTACCTGCTTTCCTTTGGACCTTTTGATATCAGCCCAGGACAGAAACTACCTGTCTCCTTTGCCTGGGTGGGGGGCGAAAACCTACACGTGAATTCCTCAGATTTTGTAAACCTGTTCAAAGATCCATATCATCCTGATGTTTACTACCAATCTCTCGATTTTTCCGATCTTGCTACCAACGCCCGCTGGGCCTCCTGGGTCTACGATAATCCCGGGGTTGACACCGATGGCGACGGTTATTATGGCCCGAAAAGAATCTGTTGTGACTCAGCCACCGGAATTTGTGACACGTTCTACTCTGCTGGAGATGGAGTTCCTGACTTCTGTGCAGCAGGACCACCACCAGCTCCAAAGCTACGAGTTATTCCGTCCGAGGGGAAACTGACCGTGCGCTGGAACGGCTTCTATTCAGAAACTACAAGGGACGTTTTCTCCCAAATCATCGATTTCGAGGGCTACCGCGTTTACATAGGTCGGGACAACCGCCCCACCAGCTTTTCCTTAGTCACCTCGTATGACAGGGAAGATTACAACCGGTATATACTTAAAGAAATCCTTCCAGGAGTTTCGGAATGGTTCCTTGAAGAAACCCCCTTCCTACTGGATTCACTGCGCCGAATATTTGCCGACCCCGATTTTGATCCACTCTTTTACACTAGAGAGAGACCCTTCACTTTCGAGGGTGAGACCTATTACTTTGAACCTCAAGACTACAACGCCTCCGTCCTATCTTTCGCTTGCGGGATACATAAAGTCTATCCTGACGCCGTTAACCCCGGTACTGACCCTGCTTTTTGGTCACCCGAGAGCGTCACCGAGGAGCACGGTCAGCCGCTGCCGAAGTTCTATGAGTATGAGTACACCATCGAAAGGCTCCTTCCAACCGTGCCCTACAACATCGCCGTTACCAGCTTTGATTTTGGTTCGCCTGTTGCCGGCCTGTCTGCGCTGGAAACCGACCCAACAAACAACACTATAGCCGCTTATCCCCAGGTCCCGGCCGACACGGTCGATACATATCGGCTCGACGTATACGTGTATCCAAACCCATACCGCATCGACGGACGGTACCGTTCACTGGGATTTGAGGGCCGGCTTGACACGGAACTCCCTGACGACAAAGTACGCGCCATTCATTTCGCCAACCTCCCGGCTAAGTGTACCATCAACATATACTCGCTTGATGGCGACCTCGTAAAGGAGATCATTCACGACAGAAATCCATCGGACCCCCAATCATCACATGACCAGTGGAATCTGATATCGCGCAATATGCAGGCTGTTGTTTCAGGTCTCTACTACTACGTTGTCGAATCGGAAAGCCGCACTCAAATTGGCAAGTTCGCTGTCATCAAGTAGTCATTTTTGAGCATTGAACTCCGCTGGGAGGAAGTGTCCAAATATCAGGTAACCCACCGCTGATAATACCGCCAGCGATGAGATAGCGAACCATGCCACAGCCGGAGTACCGCCCAGATGGTCGAGAATCAATCCGCCATACAGCGGCCCAAACGACCATCCCGCCGCCATAAAGAAGCCAAAAATGCCCATGTATCTTCCCATCCGCCCCGTCGGCGCCAGACGTGAGGTAAGTGTTAGTGAGGGCGGGGACATGAACATTTCACCAACTGTTACCACGGTAATAGTTAAAATAAAATACTCGAACCCAATCAGCATCCCAAGCATGCCGTAACCGATGGCATACAGAAAACCACCCCAGGCCAGTTGAGTGGTCAGGGCAAATCTTGAAAGTAGACGCGTAATAGGAATCTGCAAAAAAACCACGAGCAAACCGTTGAGGCTAAACAGGAAACCCAATTGCGTTTCTGAAATACCGACCATTTCCACCGTGTAAACAGAAAACGGCAGGATTAGCTGGGCTACGACGAGATACAACATGAAGATCAAGATAGAATGCTTTACCAACAGGGGATCGTCTTTGATAGCAACAATATCCGAAAACTTGAAACGATCGGTTTGCTGCTTTGTATGCACAACCTTCAGAAAACGCTGGAAAATCCAGGCAGACACTAATAAAACAACAGCCGACATCAGAAACAGCGAGGAGTAGGAAGAAGTCGCCAGAAAACCCCCTATAGCCGGCCCTGCTGCCCAGCCAAGATTACCCGCGGTACGAGTTATGGCATAGCCGTCCAGTCGTCGTTCTGTCGGCAAGATGTCAGAGACCATGGCATTGGCTACCGGCTGGAAAACTGCTCCGAAGGCTGAATTGACCATTAGCAGCACGGCACACCACCAGAAGCCCCAGTGCCAGTGGATAGCAGCAGCCAATAGCACAAATATGACAGCCCGTCCGTACTGAGCGGATATCAGCAGCCAGAGACGCTCAATCCGGTCAGAGACTTCCCCCCCAACCGCCTGAAACACCGACCGGACCACAGCCATAACACCGAAAAATAGACCGATCTCAGTAAGCGACATACCGAACTCGGCGTAGAAGTAGATGCCAATAAACGGAATGGCAGCAGCGAATCCCAGTGCACTGACAAACCAGCCAAGCGAAAGAATCCAGAGATTTCGGTCAAATTGACGAATATAGGTAAGGCTCTTGTTCCACATTCTCAGGGGATATTAAGGCAAAGATGACCTGAAGACAAGTACAGTTCAAGTAGGGAAGAACCCGAAGCGGTTCTGCCTAAGGAAGTTATGAATTGACAGAACCACATGGAGGGTCTGCTTTACGGCTGTTGCAAGAAGTTAACTGGTGAGTTTAGCTAAACGGGCACGGGCATCCTTGATTTCTTTTAACTCAATCTCCGGATTGCCCCAGTACTGAAGCATCTCCTCGTAGTTTTGGATCGCCTCCTCTGTATTTCCCAGGCCTTCATTAGCCACACCAAGCAGGTACAAAATATACGGGTAGTGAAAGCCACTGGTCGTTTCATATCGGCCAGAGACAAATTTCTGCAGGATCTCATTCCCGCTCTCATACTGACCGGACAATACCCTGAGATAGCCGGCTAACCTCACATTGCCGCCACCCTCTTGTTGTTGCTGCTCTGCCAACTCTTCCCTTGCTTCAATTATGGCTGCGGTATCAAGCTGACAGTAAGCTTCAAAAAGCTGCTCAACAAGGTTAAGGAGCGGCCACATCTGCGAAGGCATTCGAGATTTGAATTCGTCCAGAGATTTCTTAAAGACCGGTCTGGCCTCAGCTTCGGTATTGTGATCGATAGTTACCAATCTAAGGGGATAGGTGAGACGCTCAAGGGGACTAGCCCATCGGTGCGCCTCCCGGGCGTAAAACAGCGCACTGTCAGGCAAATCGTACCTCTCGTAATGGCTCGAAATTGCGTGCAGAGCATTGAAGATGATGCTACTATCACCAGTCAGCTTTGCCTGTTCTAGTGCTCGGAAGCGGAGGTCTAAACTGCTTCTGAACTTTCCCGACCAGTTAGCGAGATTGGCATGAGCGTGGTAATAGTCTTCCATCCGATAGGGATCGTTGTGGTATCTTTGCGCGAATTTCTCAAGATACTGACGAGAACTTTCGAAATCGCGCTTGCGGATATACAGACTACTCAGGCCGCGGAGGGCTTGAGGATTATCCGGAAAGCGAGACAGAGCGTCCGTGTATTCATCAATAGCATCATCGAGTTTCATCTGCCTTAAGTACAAATCAGCCAGCCGGAGAAAGGGGGCAGGTGATTCCGGGTGATACCTCCGAATGAGTTTCACATATTCAACAGCCTTTTCGAGGTCGCCATACTCTTGGTGTGTCTGGGCATAGAATGACAGCGCCAGTTGATACTGCGGGTCGATCTCCAACACCGTGTCAAGATGAGCAAATGCTGACGCCGTGTCCTGAGCAAAAGCGACGAAAACGAGTGCATAGAACGTACGGCCCTCCTTGTCGTCAGGATAGTGGTTGACGAATGTTTCCAGCCTGACAAAAGATTCGTCGTACCTTTGCTCCAGCCAGAACCCGGAGTAAATATCCAGCAGGCTCTTTTCACGGAGAGGCAGTCTGCTTTTGTACTCCTGGGCGAGCGCAAAATACCTGGCGCCCTCGAAAAACATTCGCCATACCGATGCGCATGTACGCCAGGGCGAACCCGGGATCGATCTCCAGGGCCCGGTTGAACTTGTCAATTGCCTCCTCGTATAATTCAAGCTCAAGTTTTTTCATGCCATCATGATATAACCGGTAAGCTTCCGGCGAAGATGAGGTCAGCTCGGAAACGCTTACTGTGGCTGCCCTCAGTTCGGAAATGTTGAGTCCGTCAGCTATTTTCTCGGTCATACTGTCAACCAGCGCAAAGGCATCTTTGCCCACCACTTTTTCGCCAAGGATTATCTTTCCTGTGGCGACTTCCTCGAGACGAGCGTCAATCCTTATCTTGTCCCCAAGCTTGTACAGCGACCCCGACAGAAGATTGACGGCTCCAAGGGCTCGGGCTGCGCTGAGCATCTCGGTGTGAGTGTACGAATCAGCATCACCCTCCTTTTCACGATGGAGGTAGTCGAGCAGGCGCTGCCGGCTAACAAGATTGATCGCCTGACTTTGGGCCAGGTCGGTAAGAAGTATCTCCGGCAGGCCGGTTTCCATCCAGTCAAGTTCCGGATCGCCGGTCTTGTTCTCGAAGCTGAGAATGGCTAAGCTGTTCTCGCCTGCACGCAAAGCAGGAATGTACTCCCCGTCGTCTGTCCGGAACCAATTCGTAACGATGGCAACAAGCGCCATGAGGGCTATCACCAGTAAAATCAGGCTCCCTACGCCCAATTTGAATGCGCGTACCTTGGGAGTTTCGGTCGAAACAACGCTCACCGATGAAAGGCTCTCTGAAGGGCCGCTGTCGTACTGACGCCGCAGATTTCGCAAATCTACCACAAGGTCACGGGTGTCCTGATACCGGTCACCCGGGTCTTTCTGGAGACACTTGTCGATGATCCTCTCCAGTTCGGCCGGAACGTTTTGGTTTTTCAGACGCGGCGACTCCGGCCTGGCCTCGAGAATCTTTGCTAGAGTCGAAACGGGGGATGAGTCTTCAAAAGGCAGTCGACCGGTTGCCATTTTGTACAATAAAACGCCAAAGGAGAAAATGTCTGACCGGACGTCTACGTCTTCCCCCCGCGCCTGCTCCGGAGACATGTAGGAAACGGTACCGATAATTTTACCTGCCTTGGTCAACTGCTGGGAAACTGTTTCGGTGCCGTCATCCTTTTCGCCCCACTGCAGCACATCAAGCGATTTGGCCAGACCAAAATCGAGGATCTTCGGCTCACCGTCCTCGTTAACCATGATGTTGGCGGCTTTGATATCGCGGTGAACAATGTTGATCTTATGGGCCGCGGCAAGCCCCGAAGCGATTTTTTCAGCTAGGCGGACAACTGTGGGCACATCGTTGGGGTGACGTTGCAGGTAGTTTGCAAGGGGTTCACCCTGAATATACTCCATCACGATATAGTTTATCTCTCGACCTGTGTCAGGCTCGGTGGAGGTACCGATATCATATATGGCCATGATGTTGTGGTGGGATATCTGGGCCGCTGTCTTTGCTTCCCGCTGAAAGCGCTTTTGTCTTTCGACGTCACTGAAAAACTCCGCCGTAAGGATTTTCAGCGCCACCTGGCGATTGAGTTTCTGGTCTTCAACCAGGTACACTTCGCCCATACCACCTTCACCGAGCTTTTTTACTACTTTGAAATGATCAATGGTTTGACCGGTATTTAGCATGCCAAATCTTTCTTTATTAGTAGCATGGTAATATCATCTGATCGGGGAGCATCCTTCACAAATGCCTTGATGTCGTCCACCAAGCTGCGTGCTATTTCTTCAGGTGATTTGTCTCTGAAATCGACCACCAAGCGCTCGACTCTTTCATCGCCGTAGAATTCCTCTCCTCTTGCAGCCTCAGTGACGCCGTCAGTGAATACAAACAGCAAGTTTCCCTCACCCAGTTTTACCGTCTCCTCAGCCCATCCACCGAAATTGAAGGCTCCTATCATGGTACCGGATGCCTCCAGGTACTCGATCTGGCCGTTGGCTCGAACCAGTAAGGGCGGGTTGTGCCCCGCATTGACGAACGTCATTGTGTCTTCCTTGGGATCTATCAACCCGATAAACAGAGTGGCGAAATTTTCTGAGGTGCTGTAATTAAAGAGTTGCAGGGAAACCTGTTTAACCGCCTTGCATAAATCAAACTGTTTCTCATCATATAATATCCTGAAAGAGGCAAGGATATTCGACATCAAAAGCGCCGCTCCCATACCTTTTCCGCTTACGTCGGCCACCAGGAATAAGAGACGCCCATCAGGTAACAGGGTTAGATCGTATAGATCGCCCCCGACAGCACGGCACTGCTCCTGAAAAGTATATGTTTTGTAACCGCTAAGGTTCGGTGTCTGTTTTGCCAGAAGGTTACGTTGAATCAATGAAGCACGTCTAATCTCCGACTCGATCACCTGTTTTTCCTGTCGCTCGGTCAACAAAGAGTAGTTCAGCAGCCGAAAGGCGATGAGATTGCCAAATGTAGCAAAAAGTCTCAGGTACTCGTCAGTGTATCGCTGCAACGGATTCGATGTATCAGCATAGAGTATCCCCAGAACCTTACCCTCTACAAAGAGCGGAACCGCCATCGCAGATTTGAGCTGTGACATGATAATAGATTGCTGTGCGGCAAAACGCGGGTCATCCCTGGGATCGCCGATCACGACCGCATTCTTGTTAGTCAGAATCTCATTGACAATTGTTCGAGAAAGGGTGAAGGAACCAGGGTCGCTTTCACCAGGCAGAAGGTAGGCAGCCACATACGGGTCCTTTCGACCATCAGTCGTGAGCAGGACTGCCAGTCTCTCTGCAGGTATCGCTTTCATCACCAGGGCCAGCGAGCGTTCCAACATAACCTCTTTTGGTTCAGGTAGGATGAGCATCTTGGCCATTTCAAAAAGCGTGGACATCACCTCCGGACGGTCGATAACCTTTGCCGGCAGAGGCTCAAGTGCCTCTTTTATAGAAAGGAACACCGACTTCTCCGGCTCCACATCAGTATAAAGACTGGCTGTCGGCATTCTCAACTGGCTTGACGGCTGGGGAACATCACTCGCCATCAACTTAAACTCGCTAGACCCAAACATGATGTAATCGCCCGGTTTGATTTCAACGCGCGATGTTACCCGTTCCCCATTGACCACGGTCCCGTTATGACTTTCTAGATCGATCAGAAAACAGGGGCCGTCTAAGGTCTCTACCTCGAGTTCGGCATGCCTTCTTGAGACCGCATTGTCAGCAATATAGAAGTCGCATTCAAGCTTGCGACCAACTATCCATTTCCCGGGCTCGAGGTTCCAGGAGTAGTAGCGGCGACCATCAGTTCCAGTTAGTTTCAGCATTAGGGGGAAGCAAGCTCCTATTGTCTTGTTCTACTCAGACATGTGGTAATATACACCTTAACCGGCAACGTAGTTAATCAAAAACTCGGCAATATTGTCGAATCCATCAATGCGATATTTCGCCCACCCGGCTCTGGCCATTGCAGTAAGACTGCCGGAGTCCCTCAGACAACTCAGGTATCCTCCGAAAGCGTCAGCCGCAGCATTGGAATCAATCTCCTCAGCCACACCGGCTTGCATGAGACACTCACTGTTCAGTGGCGCAAACGGGCCTATAGGCGGGCCGACAATAAACATGGGCAATCCCAAGCCGAGCGCCCAGTTGGTGCGTTCGTGAGAGGGGGCTACAAAATAGTCAAACGTCGGAAAGAGTTGAGCCGTGAAGCCGTTTTCTTCCCGACGTGAAGCATGCTGCACAATAAGAGCTGGGGGTAAATCATCTGGAACGAACTCGCGCGAATCTACCTCGACGAATTCGACACCGTGCGCCCGAAAGCAGGAGGCCGCCCCATTGGCCAACACCCCGTTTTGTTGTGCAAACAAAATGGCTTTCCCACTGTGAGCTATCGCCGATACGGCTGCCCGGACCATCTTTTCAACGTGCTGCTCAGGTTCGGCGCCGGAGCTGAAAAACGCCCCGATCAGAGGTTCGCTGCTGCTCATTCTCTGCTGACGTGCCGAAAACGCATCAACCGCCTGCTTGACTAGGGAAGGCTCGATACAAAGACCGGTTACGATGACATCATCGATGCTGTAACCGGAATCAATAAAAGGACCGGCAGCCCCATCGGTGGGCACCAGTACCTTAGAAGCTCCCGCCACAACCGCCTCGGCAGGAGTAACAACTTCCCCATGCTGATATATCAGTTTCTGTCTGTCTTTCAAGATCGCTACAAGGGTGGGATGAGCTACAACGACGGGGTTGGGATCAGACGAAAACCTGCGTCGCAAGTCTCGACCCATCAGATTGAGTGTGAGACTGGGCCGGTTATAATCGGCGCTGGAACGGAGCCTCTCATAAAGCATCGCGACAATGCCGGGCGATGAACCCTTTCGATACATCCAGCACGCTACTTGCCAGGCTAGTCTCGAAAGGCCCCTTGACACCTCAAAAACATCGGACTCTCCCCGGACCATGCCCACGTCGCCTCTACGAACCAACGCTTCCAGAATACCGTCAAGGTAAAACGGGTGCCCTCTCCCAATGTTGGTGTAGAGGAAGTTTATGCGAGGTGGTATTACCATCTTTTCACAAAGGGGCAGATGTGGACATCTGCCGCCCACATAATAAGTCTTCGCGTAACCGCAGGGCTTGTCCCTGCCAGTAGCAAGGGGCGTCTACTTAGCAACCTGTATAATAACAATAATATGGGGGCCGGACACATAAGTCAAACCAGTCAATCCGCAGCCCGGACAATACCTGTTGAATCCGGGAAGGTTATGTGGTTTATTAAAGGCAGGATATCCGCCCCTGCGAAACTGCTGAAGCACACAACGGAGGTAAGCGAAAATGACTCGCGCTGTCAATAGTGCACCCGTACTGCTGATTCTCTGCACACTGGTTGCAGGTTTCGGGTCTTGTCAGGCACAGTATGGCAAGAAAACGACCGATCTCGCAAAAGCACGCCGGGAGATGGTCGACTCACAGATAAAAACCAGAGGGATCAATGACGAACGGGTCCTGAAGGCCATGCAAAAGGTCGAGCGGCATTTGTTCGTACCAGAAAAAATACAATCGCTGGCCTACGCTGATCAACCATTACCTATTGGGGAGGGCCAGACCATCTCGCAGCCCTATATCGTAGCCATTATGACTGAGCTATTGAATATCAAAAGTGATGAGAAAGTGCTTGAAATCGGTACCGGCTCCGGCTACCAGGCGGCGATACTGGGGGAACTTGCCGGCGAAGTATACACCATCGAGATTGTCAGGCCTCTGGCTGAACGAGCCGACAGCCTTCTGACTGGTCTAGGCTATGAAAACATAACTGTGAAATGCGGAGACGGCTATGTCGGCTGGAAAGAACATGCTCCGTTCGACGCCATCATTGTCACCTGCGCCCCGCCCAAAGTGCCCCAACCCCTGATTGAGCAACTGGCTGACGGCGGCCGAATGGTTGTGCCGGTAGGGACTTTCTGGCAGGAGCTACTGCTAATTGAAAAGAAAGGTAACAAACTAACGGAAACGACCGTCATCCCAGTGCGTTTCGTACCCATGACCGGAGAAGGCGTCAAAAAGGGGGACTGACTCCCACTTCGTCAAGCAGACTATGTTTGGATGATCTCAAAAGGCTGCATTCGTGGATGTGAACACTTTTTTAAGTGCGGCCGTACGGGTAGACCGCAACATCCTATCGCATAGCGCATTGCACTTATCACATAATGGGTTGCTTTACGTCCCGAAGGCTCATCGTACAAACTAACTTGTAGAATGAAGCTGGCAGCACCGGTTGCGGATTCATGTGAAATGTAATATCTTTGGCCCTAAATTAGCTCACAGAAAGGATTGAACAATGAAGGATAAGCGCAACGAAATCCTCGCCCGTCTGCTCATTGACTACTCGTGTGAACTCAAGGCGGGCGAAATCCTCTACCTTGAGATCAAGGGTAAAGAGACGCTCGAACTGGGCAAACAGGTTATCCGTATTGCCACGGAGAAAGGAGCTATCCCCTTCTGGTATTACAACGACGAGTCCCTTCTCCGCCAGTGGGTCAGCACAGCGACTGACGACCAGTTCAAGAAACAGGCCGAGCTGCACCTTGAGCTAATGAAACGAGCCGACGCCTATATCGGTCTGCGAGGCTCTGATAACCCCTTCGATTTGGCTGACATCAACCCCAAACAGTTGGACAAGCAGAAGACTCTTTTCTACAAACCGGTGCATCTCGAAGAACGGGTAAAGCGCACCAAGTGGGTGGTGCTGCGTTACCCCAACAACGCCATGGCGCAGCTTGCTGAGACCTCACAGGAGTCTTTTGAGGACTTCTATTACGAAGTCTGCTGTGCGGACTACCTTAAAATGTCCAAGGCGCAGGACAAGCTCAAGGCACTTATGGAGGCCACGGATAAAGTCCACCTCAAGGCCCCTAACACCGACCTGACATTCTCGATCAAGGGCATTCCGTGCGTCAAGTGCGACGGCACGCGCAATATCCCGGACGGCGAAGTGTACACCGCCCCGGTGCGGGACTCCGTGAACGGCACCATTACGTACAATACCCCTTCCCTGTACGAAGGCGTGGTGTACAACGGTATCTCTTTCACATTTGAGAAGGGGAAAATCGTCAAGGCGACGGCAGACAGCAATGTCGAGAAGCTCAACAAGATTCTTGATACCGACGAAGGCGCCCGCTACGTGGGTGAGTTTGCTATCGGCGTCAATCCGTTTATCCTGAAGCCGATGAAAGATACTTTGTTCGATGAGAAGATTGCCGGGTCTTTCCACTTCACTCCCGGCCAGTGTTATGACGAAGCTCCCAACGGCAACCAGTCGGCCATTCACTGGGACCTGGTGCTGATACAGCGCCCCGATTATGGTGGCGGTGAAATATGGTTCGACGATAAACTGATCCGCAAGGACGGAGTCTTCACCGATCCGAATTTAGAGAAGGCCTTTTCGGCAGACAACCTGAGGTCGAGCGAGCTGGGGTAGTCGGCACGGCTCATGTCCTGCTCGCGTAGGGCGAGGGCTTGTCTCCCGCCATCTGACGGCGGACATAAAGCCTACCGCTATGCGGAATTGATGAGTAAGGAACTTGGACAGACTGAGACCGCGCATTCAGAGCCTAAAAGCAGTATCTCCAACGCGGCCCTTATTCCCTTTGCGTTAGTCATCGGGCTCCATATCATCGGCGCGCTTTTTCCATCATACTCCACCTGGGGGTTCAACTACTGGAGCCTTTTCCCCCTGCCTGTGGCTCTTGGCATCCTCGCAGTTGCGCTGCTACTCATTATTCCCTCCGTCAGTTTCTCCATAGCAGCTTTTTTGGGGCGGTTGTTTGGTCCGTTGACGAGGTTCATACGAACTGGCAACCGAGTCATTCAGGCAGTTACCGTCTCGCTACTGTTGTTCTGCCTGTTCTTTCTGTTCCGTTCAAGAGCGCATGTCTACGGAGATGGCTTCTTTATTCTGGCTGCTCCCGCCAATTCCGAGGGGTTGAAATTTTTTGGCCAGTTGTATCTCCAGCCTCTCTCTATGCTGCTGGATTACTATTCGACTCCAACATTGTCGAGTCTCTTCGCCCTGTCGACAGAAACCGCCTTCGCGATTGTCAACTGCATTGGCGGCATGGTGGGTATCTGGGCCCTGTATCGAATATCCCGTCTGCTTGCCACAGATACGACAAGTGGTTGGTTTATTTTTCTGGGTTCCCTGACCAGCGGTGCGGTGGTCCTTTTTTTCGGATACGTTGAACACTATACATGGGCGACATCGCTTGCGCTGTGGGCGCTGTACTTCACGATTCGGCATGTCCAAGGGCACAAGAGCGCCGGAAAGGCATTACTGTTCTCCCTTCTGGCGGCTGGTTTCCACTTGATCGTGTTGCCATATCTGGCGGTTGTGATCCTGTCGATCATCATCAAAAAATCGCCCTTTAGCAAACCGCCGTTCAGAATGTTCTCAGCGATCGTAGTGTTTGGATCCGCAGCGCTCGCCGCTTTGGTGCAATTTACCAACCTGCCGAATGTGTTTGTTCCCTTGTGGCCTCTCCCGAATAATCCATATAGTGCCTTATCGTGGGCACATCTAAAAGATGTCGTCAACCTGACAATCTTAGTGGCACCTCTTGGTGCCGCTTTCCTGATTACAAACTTTTTTATCAAAAGACCAGATGTCGACACACCCAGCCATGAAGAAAGAATCCTTGCCAGCATTTCATTACTCACTTTTCTCGCCTCCTTCTGGATCGACCCTACACTTGGCGCTGTGCGTGATTGGGATCTTTTATCGTTTTTCGGGTTTCCTTTATCATTATGGGGAGCATACCGTCTTTCCCACGCAGTTGCCTGCCCCCTGCTTCCCGGCAGATGGATAGTAACCGTTATTGTCGTCGGAGTGATCCATCTTGCCCCCAACCTGGCCGAAAAAAACAACCTTGAAACCGCGACCCATTACCTCGACCGGATGCTGTGGGACAGCCCACAATATCAGGTTGATTATGACAAGGCATATCGCGCCGAGGTCTGGGGATCGATTCTACGCGACGCTGTCAGCGAACCGGACCTTGCCGTTAAGTACTTTCGGCGCTGCATAACCGCTGATACTACAAGCATAACCTCGTGGTTCTGCATCGGCGACTGGTTTATCAGCCGGAAGGAATACGACTCGGCCGCATTCTACTTACGCCACATGGCTGCTCTGAACCCATCCAATCCAGGGTACCTGCTCAAGCTGGCTGTCGTTGAAGCCGAGGCACGCAACTATGGTACAGCCCAAGCGATCATGCGGAGCTGCGTATTTCTTGCCCCAGAGGACTATCGGTTTCAATTGGCTGCCGGACTCATTGCTTCGGCAGCTGGAAACAACGATAGAGCCTTAATCTATTACCGGACAACTCAACGGCTGGCTCCGGATGCCGACGGGTTAGCATTGAACATGGGATTGGCCTACTCCCAGTTGAAACTGTACGATTCAGCCTACGTATATCTGAAGTTGGCACAGGAAAGATCGCCCCGAGATGAATCGATCTACCGCCCCTTGCTTACGGCCGAGATCGCATTGGGCAAACTTGAGGAAGCCCGCCGCACCTTTGAATTATTTCAACGACTGTTTCCTAACGCGCCCGGATTAGACAGCCTTATACCTGAGAACCGGAAACCGTAAGCCTGTGCCATTATTATGACCGGCAGAACCGCTACGACGCTGCCCTACACTCGCTATATCAGCGCCTTGACTAAACCGCCATCAACGGGAATCGAGGCTCCAGTTATATACGCCGCTTTCTCACTGGCCAAAAATGTTATCAACGCCGCCAGTTCTTCCGGTTTACCGATCCGTCCTGTGGGACTGGACAAGGCAAACCCGTTTATGATTTCATCAGCGGTCTTGCCTGACATCTCGGCGCCCTTCCGTGCCAGGTCCCAGAGTCGTTCCGTTGCTGTATAACCGGGGCACACACAGTTGGCAGTGATGCCAAAGCGGGCATAGTTGTTTGAGATCGTCTTGCAGAGCGCTACAACTCCCACCCGAAAGGTATTGGACAAAATCAAGTTGTCGATAGGTTGGAGCACTCCTACCGACGTCATGTAGACCAGACGTCCCCAACCACGTTCCTTCATACCACTGATAACGGCCCTAGTAAGGTTGATTGCAGAATGGAGAAGCGCCCTGTCTGCTTCCTCCCAGCGCTCCTGCGGATGGTCCATCAGGTCTCCAGGGGGTGGACCCCCGGTATTCGAGACAAGAATATCAACCCGCCCCGCCTCGCGCGTGATTCTCTCGACGTCCTCCGGTTTTGAAACGTCTCCAACCGCCAGACGGGGCTCAACTCCAGTGGCCTTGCGAATGCTCTCCCCCGCCTTCTGAAGTCGTTTCAGATCACGCCCGTTGATAGTAACCTCTACTCCTTCCTGAGCCAGAGCCAGAGCAGCGGCGGCCCCAAGACCTGCCGATGAACCGGTAACCAGAGCCTTTTTTCCTTTTAGACCAAGTTCCATTATCGCCTCACTTGTGCCAGTTCAACAGGGAGTGTCGCCGCCGTCCTGCAGCCACGCTCAAAATCGACCACGCGGAAGCGCTCATTAGGTGAGTGAATATTGTCATCGCTTTGTCCGAATCCGATCAACAACGTATCCTGGCCGAGGATCGATTTGAAGTCAGCCACTACCGGTATCGATCCCCCTTCCCTCATGAAGACGGGAGCCTTGCCGAACCCGGTCTTTATCGCCCGCCCAGCCGCTTCCAGCCACGGACCGTCGGTCGGTACCACCACCGCCCTGGCGCCGCCGTGCTTGTCCACTTTCACACGAACTGATTTTGGAGCAATCTTCTTCAGATACCTTTCGATCTTGTTGCAAATGTCTTTAGGGTCCATGTTCGGCACCAGCCGCATAGTGATTTTACAGGAGGCCATCGACGGGATTATTGTCTTGCCGCCCTCTCCCTGGTAGCCACCGGTAATACCATTGACATCGAGCGTCGGGCGCGCCCATGTCCGCTCAAAGGTAGTAAAGCCCTTTTCTCCTTGTAAAGCTGACACACCGAGAGACTTTTTGTATGCGGCCTCACTGTAGGGAAGCTTTTTGAACTGTTGCTTCTCCCACTTGCTGAGAGGCTTCACATTCCCGTAAAACCCCGGGATGGTTATCTTCCCGTTTCTATCATGAAGCTGGCCCACCATGGCACACAGGACATTTACAGGGTTGGCTATTGCTCCTCCAAAGCCTCCAGAATGAACATCACGATTTGGACCATAGACAAACAGCTCAACAGAGGCGATACCACGCAACCCGAATGTCACCGCCGGCAGCTTCTTGCTGAACTGCGCTGTGTCGGAGACGACTGCAATGTCGGCTGCGAGCATCTTTTTGTTTTTGCGGATAAATACCGGTAGGTTCCCCGAGGCCGTTTCCTCTTCTCCTTCGATGAGCATTCTCACATTGATAGGGAGTAATCCGGTGCTTTTCAAGACAGCTTCCAGACCCTTTATCTGAGCAAACACCTGCCCCTTGTCATCGCAAGCCCCGCGGGAATATATATATCCACTGCGAATTTCGGGCTTAAAGGGAGGAGATTTCCACAGCTCTAATGGCTCCGGCGGTTGCACATCGTAGTGACCGTAATACAGGACCGTGGGAGCTTTCTTGTTAGCTTTGTATTCGGCATAAACCACAGGGTGCCCACCGGTAGGCATAACTCTGGATTTGAAGCCGATCCCTTTCAGGTGATCGCTCAACCACCGCGCGCAGGCCGCAACGTCCTTCTTGTGCTCGGACTTGGCCGACACCGAGGGGAAACTCAAGAACTTGAATAGGTCCTGCCTTCGCTTCTTCTCTGACTGCTTAAGATACTGAAATGGTGTCATACCCGGCTCTCCTAAGTATTACGGTTACATTTTTGGTAGAATATATGGAGAAGCAATGACAGTGTAAAGAGTGATAAGATAAATTCCGATTCGTAAAAACGGCACAGCTTCGAGCAGTCACCAATTTCTTATACTTTTGAGGTTGATTCTATCCCGTTTCTCCGCTATAATTCGATAAAGATACACATTCAAGTAAGAAATTGGAGAATCTTAATGAAGACTCCGCTATTTCTTTTCTCCTTTATGATAGCAATCTATTTCATTTCCTGTAGCGACAATGGCCCCGGCCCGGATGGTAGTGGGCCATTGTTCGAAGCCAAAGTTGTCGATACAGCAGGTACGCCTGTGGCGGGCTTACGCATTGGAAGTATTAATCATTTCGATTACTTGGAAAAGCCAGCCCAGGGACCAGTAGCTTGCCCCACTACAGGAATCTCGTTTGCTCTACCTAGCTCTGGTTACGTGACACTAACAATCTTCGACTACTATAGTAATTTGGTAGAAACGCTTCTGGATAGCGCTCTGCTTGAAGCCGGCGAACACCTGGTAACATGGGACGCCAGTGGTGCAATAAGTGGCTTTTACCGCTATAGCATGTCAGCCTGGAACAATGACACCCTTACACTCTTTTCAGAAAAGTGGATGTTATTAGAGTTTGGCCCGGATGCTGTCAAGACACTTATTGGAACAACAGACAGTAATGGCGTATTTGTTACGGACGACACCTTGCTGTTCCCTTGCCTACTCGGTGCTCCACCTACCATTACCCGGACCCATGAGTCTGGCCACATCATTGATACAATCTACGATTTCTACGAAGATACGGTGACTATCACTCTATCCGACTCCACTGAACCTGAAAAGTTTATGTATTTTGAACGAGCGCTGAAAGTAAGTCAAAATAAGTTCGAGCTTATGTGGGATACGACACAGGCTCAGTAGCTCTTACGCTTAAAAACAATAAGAGCAAGAATTACAAATAAGACGGCGAAAATGAGGGAGCTGTACAACGGCATCCAGCTTTCGACCGGTTTCCCCAGAGCCAGAGCATTGGCTAAGTTGCTGACCTCTCCGGTCTTTGGCACAATATAGTACAGCGTATCGACAATGTACCCGACTGGTTTGGAGTCATAAAAGCTCTTGATCTGAGTATGGTAACTCAGGATGAATTGTGCCACCCAGGCCAGAAAGGCGCCCATGATACTGATAGCACCGGAACCTGACACTATTCCTACTGTAACGATGATACTCAACCAGATGAAAAAGCTTACGAAATTGAAAGCAAAAAGGTAAAACACCTTCCAGTCAAAAAAGTTGCTCCTTAACAGCATTGTCACATATATAGCTATTCCACACAGCACGACCATTGCGCCATAGACCACCCAGATGCCCAGCATCTTATGTAACAACAGAGCTGTCCTTGACAGCGGTTTAGATAGAAAGAAGTCCGCCCGGCCTTTGACCAGCATGTTTGGTACCAGACCGGCTGTCGCCAGCACCGCCAAAAAGAGCACAAACGAGAGGAAAACGCTCAACGCCTTTGTAAGCGGATTCCGTAACCAGTCGGCCATGGGGGTCATGTCCATGTTCCCCTGCATCTGTATCTCAATATCAGGCTTTGGCGAAAGAAGAGAGATAACAATAGAGACAAGAACCACAGCCACAAACAGGTAAACCGTCTTGCGGTCGAACATCTCGACCACACAGTCTCTGGTGATACCTCTCATGGCGTCCCTTCCCCGGAAGCGGTGATGGTCTCAATGAACGACTGTTCCAGCGAGACCTTCATAGGTTTAACTGATCTGATACTAATCCGCTTCATTCGCAATCGATCTATGATATAGTTTATGTTCTCCTGTTCTACAAGTTCGACAATGAGGCCCTTGGAGGAAATAGAGATGATCTTGCCCACTTCTGAGGGAACCTCGATAACCTGGCTACCGATATCTGCTTCAATCTCAAACTGGCTGGCGCGACTCGTCAGAGCGTCCACTGTGCTGATCCGTATCAACTTGCCCCGGGACAAAATAGCCACGCGATCGGCAACAGCTTCCACCTCGGACAAAAGGTGTGAATTGAGCACGATTGACTTCCCCTCATTCCGCGCTTTTTCAAGCACCCTCCGAATATCAATCTTGCCGACCGGGTCCACACCGTCGGTCGGTTCGTCCAGAAGGAGAATTTCCGGATCACACATCAACGCCTGCGCCAATCCTATCCGCTGGGACATCCCCTTGGAATACTTCTTAACCTTGGTGTTAGCCCACCTGTTCATACCGACCAGCTCCAGCAGGTAATCGGCGCGAGTATCGATGTTCGACTGCGCCATTCCGTGAAGGCGACCCGTAAACTCCAAAAGCCCCAGCCCGGTGAGGTAACCTGGGAAGCGGTGATTCTCAGGAAGGTAACCCACTTTCTGACGGGATCGTGGTTCCGAGGGGACAAAACCAGAAATGCTTACACTCCCGGAAGTTACCTGGGTGATACCCAGCAGAACTTTGAGGAACGTCGTCTTTCCGGCTCCGTTTGGTCCGAGCAGCCCGAAGACCTCGCCTTCCTCGACAGAAAGAGTAACACTGTCGAGCGCTACGACACTGCGTCTTCTCGTGCTACCTTTGTAGACCTTGGTCAGTTCCCGGACATCAACAATATTCATTTCACAATCTCATAATAACCGCAAAAAACATCTATCATTACAAATACGGTACCACACCATTGGAGTTTCGCTTTTCAAAACAGGTTTATATGACTATGTTGTCAACTTAAAAAACAACAGCGGTCAGGCTCTTTGTGCAATCTGCCATACTTAGACTTAACTACAGAAACGCAAACAGTGCTGACTGCGAAAGCTCCAGCAGCCGCTGTGGAAAGAAACCCAACCCGAGCGTTCCGATCACTGTGATCAAAAGCGCCAGCAACATGCCGGTAGAATACCTGACCGGAACGAAGGTACCTTCCAACTGGTCGAGGTAACTTGCCTTGACAACGCGAAGATAATAGTAAACAGAAAGAAAGGAGTTCATGACACCGATCACAGCCAACCAGATATACCCTGCTTTCACGGCTGCCGAGAAAATGTAGAACTTGCCAAAAAAGCCGGCTGTCGGTGGAAAACCGGATAGAGAAAACATGAACAAAGCCAGGATTGCCGACAGGTAAGGGCTTGACTTGGACAGACCGACCATTTCAGAAAGATCGGATTTACAACCGGAGCGGGTTTCCAGAAGAGTGATGACCGCAAAAGCGCCGAGATTGAACATGGTATAGGCAACCAGATAGAAAATCGCCGCTGAGATGGCATCCGACCCACCAACGGCAAGCGCTACCAAGATATAGCCAGCGTGGGCAATCGAGGAATATGCGAGCATTCGTTTGACGTTGCTTTGCCTCAACGCTAATATGTTGCCCACTGACATTGTCAGAACAGCCAGCACCCATAAGACAATCCACAGCACAGTCACATCGGCAAAACCAACTGCAAAGATACGCAGAAGCACGGCAAATCCGGCAGCTTTCGGGCCTACCGAGAAAAAGGCTGTCACCGGTGTCGGGGCCCCCTCGTAAACATCAGGCACCCAAGTATGGAAAGGCACTGCCGCGATTTTGAATCCGAAGCCAATCAGGATCAGTGCCATCCCAGAATACATGTAGATACGAAAGTTGACAATGATGAAATGGAAATCCGCCATGATCCGACGCAAGTCGGTGGTCCCGGATGCTCCAAATACGAAAGCGATGCCCATCAACAGGAAAGCGCTGGCAAATGCTCCCATGATGAAGTATTTGATGCCTGCTTCATTTGATTCCAGCGACCTCCGAGCGAATCCCGCCAGGACATAGAGCGGGACCGACATAATCTCAAGCCCCAGAAACATAACCACCAAATCGGTGGTGTTGGCCATAACCATCATCCCCATCGTGGAGATCAAAAGCAGCGCGTAGAACTCGGGGCGAGCAATTCCCTTGACGCCGAGGAATCGATGGGCAATAAAAAGGGCTAAGATAGAGATCACAACAAAGATAATCTTAAAGGCAATACCGAAGTTGTCACACGAAATCATCCCAAAGAAGCCCGACTGCTGGTGCCCCCACTGGCTGACAGCAAATGCCAGCGACATCGCCATGCCCAGCAACGCAATGACAGGGCTCAGTTTGTCAAGATTTCTGATATGGCCAGTCAAAAGGATCACAGAAGCCGCCACCAGGAGCACCATCTCCGGGTAAATCAGCTTGAAGCTTATTGCTGCCGACGTATAATCAATCATATCCTTAACTCAGGCGGCGACCGCCGCTCTTATGTTAAAACCCTCAGCCTCCGCCAAAACCAACCGTCACAGCGCCGTTTTGCACAATCACAGGCACTATCGCCTTGCCCCCGGTCAACTCGATAATCTTCTCCTTTGCCGCCGGAGCACGATTAATGTTGATTTCCTCGAAAGCTATCCCCTCGTCGCTGTAGTGCTTCTTCGCAGCGGCACAGTATGGACAACCATCTTTTGTGTAAATGGTAACGTTATTCATTCGCCTTCTCTTTTCACATGGAGTGTTTTCACGGTTGTCTCTGGTTTAGCGCTTACCAGACTAGCTTGTCCATGAAAGCTATCGTCTGCTTCAACCGTAGCGGCTCGGTTGACCTGTTGCAGAACCTGTTTGACGGCCGGTTCGATCCGTTCAAACAACGGCTTGGGGTAAATACCAATCCAAAATATCAAGACAACCAGCGGGACCAGAATAATCCTCTCGCGCCAGCTTACATCCTTCAAGTTCTTATTCTCTTCCCTGGTGACCTTTCCAAAGAACACCCGCTGATACATCCATAACATGTAGCATGCGGATAAAATCACGCCGGAGGCGGCAATCACGCCCCAGAGGTTGCTGGCCTTAAAGGCCCCCAACAGGATAAGGAACTCGCCAACAAAACCATTGGTAAGAGGTAGGCCGATCGACGACAGGGTGACAATCATAAAAAAGGCTGCATAGGTCGGCATCACTTTGGCTATCCCCCCGAAATCCTTAATCATGCGGGTGTGACGCCGTTCATAAATCATGCCCACCAGCAGGAAGAGAGCGCCGGTTGAGACACCATGGTTGATCATCTGCAGCACCGAGCCTTCCATACCCTCGAGATTGAGAGCAAACATCCCCAGCATAATAAATCCCATATGCGATACCGAGGAAAACGCCACGAGCGACTTGACATCCTTCTGCACCATAGCGACCAGCGCCCCGTAGATAATTGAAATCAACGCCAAAATGCAGATGTACGGCAGATAAGTCATTGTTGCCTCGGGAAACATCGGCAGACATATCCTTATAAAGCCGTACGTTCCCATCTTCAACAGAACGCCGGCCAGGATTACCGAACCTGCTGTGGGCGCCTCGACGTGGGCATCGGGAAGCCATGTATGGAAAGGGAACATGGGGACTTTGATGGCAAACGCCAAGGCAAAAGCTCCAAAAAGCCACAACTGTGCATGATACGCGATTGGCATCTCCATCAATTTGAGCATATCAAACGAGTACTCGCCTGAGAAATCCTGGTATGCAAACAGCAGATACAAGACGGCAACCAGCATCAACAGTGAGCCGAACATCGTAAACAAAACGAACTTAATAGCGGCGTACACCCGCCGGGGGCCGCCCCAGACACCGATAATGAAATACATAGGAATCAACATCACTTCCCAGAAGACGTAGAACAAGAAGAGGTCCAAAGCGCAGAATACACCGATCATACCGGTTTCCAGAAGCAACATGGAGATGTAGTAACCCTTAACGCCCGTTGTAATGGAGTTCCACGAGCACAGAATACCCAACAGTGTGAGAATCGTAGTCAGCACTATCAACAGCAGTGAGATGCCGTCAATACCCATGTGGTAATGGATACCCAGCGACGTCACCCAGGGGATGTTGACTTCAAACTGCATACCCTGGGCAAGCGGGTCAAACATCGCGTAGAGCATAAATGACAGCAACATCGTGACAAAGGCAAGGATGAGGCTGATCGACTTGAGGCTATCGTGTCTACCCGAAGGGACGAACAAGAGAAGAAACGCCCCTATCAGCGGGAAGAAGGTCACCAGTGTCAGAATTTCATTCTCCACCACTTACCTCAGCACCACATAAGCCACCAATACAACTACCCCTATCACGAACACCGTGGCATAACTTCGCACTTGACCAGTCTGAACATGTCGGAGAGATTGCGAGATATCACTGTAGAATCTTGACGCCCCATTGATAAAACCGTCAATGCAAACGACATCCACTACCTTCCAAAGGAAAAGCGAGAAGTAAACAACCGGTCTGACCACAGCCGTACCGTATATTTCATCCACATAGTATTTGTTCAACAAGAGCCGATGCAACCCCGACAGCTTCTCACGAAAACTCGTAGACAGCTCGGGTCTTTTGTTATAGAACATCCGTGCCAGGAAAATCGCAACCAACACCAGTGCTACCGAAGCAACCATCAGTCCAATCTCGGTGCCGACGTGACCACCTGTGGCTACCGGGGCATGCAACCCGGTTCCGTATGCTCCGTGCGATACAACCGGCTCCAACCATCGCTCGAAGTAGTTGGTAAAACCAAGCACATGCGGCATACCGACCCATCCCCCCGCTAAAGCAAGAGCCCCCAGTGCCACGAGGGGAATTGTCATCGACTTAGGCGCCTCATGAAGATGCGCTCGGACTTGCTTGTCCATGCGTTCTTTACCATGGAAAGTCAGATATACCACGCGGAACATGTAGAAAGCTGTCAACCCGGCAGTCACAAAACCAATCAGCCAGAATACGGGATGGCCGAACGGGGAGGAAAATGCTTTCCACAGAATCTCATCCTTGGAGAAAAAGCCCGAAAATACGGGGATACCGGAAATCGCCAATGTTGCGATCAAGAATGTCCAGTAAGTTACCGGCAGATACTTCTTCAGTCCCCCCATCCTGCGCATGTCGTGCTCATCGGACATGGCATGGATCACCGAACCGGCGCCAAGGAACAGAAGCGCCTTGAAAAAGGCGTGCGTCACCAAATGGAAGATCCCGGCGGAAAACGCAGCCACACCGCAGGCAAGGAACATGTATCCCAGTTGACTGATGGTTGAGTAGGCCAGCACTCGTTTTATGTCATTCTGCGCTAAGCCGATTGTAGCGGCATATATCGCCGTCACCGCGCCCACAATCGCCACCACGAGCAGCGCATCCGGAGCCATCATGTACAGCACATTTGTACGGGCAATCATGTACACGCCTGCTGTGACCATCGTAGCGGCATGAATCAAAGCCGAGACAGGTGTTGGGCCCTCCATGGCATCCGGTAGCCAGACATACAGCGGGATCTGAGCAGACTTGCCGATCGCGCCGACGAAAAGAAGAATGCCGACCGTTGTGATAAGAGCCCCTCCGGCAGCAAAGGCAGTTGGGGCCATCTCCGTCACCGTGCGGAAATCGAGCGAACGTACCTGCCAAAAAATGATAAACATTCCGATAAGAAACCCGAAGTCCCCAATGCGGTTAACGATGAAGGCCTTCTTGCCGGCATCTGACGCTGATTTCTTTTCAAACCAGAAACCGATAAGCAAGTAAGAGCAAAGGCCGACCCCTTCCCAGCCGACAAACATGAACAGAAAGTTGTCGGCAAGAACCAGGGTGAGCATGGCGAAAGTAAATAGATTCAAGTATGTAAAGTACCGGCCGTAGCCGGGATCACCGTGCATGTAGCCGACCGAATAGACATGGATCAGGAAGGCAACACCGCTGACGGCAAAGATCATCACGGCTGACAGGGGGTCGAGCAGGAAACCGATATTCGCATGGAAGGAGCCCGCAGGGATCCAGCTAAACAGAGTCTGCTCTATCAGGCGGGTATCGGGCGGCATCGCCTTTAGTTCGAAAAACAACAACGCAGATAGCACGAATGACAACCCTACTGAAGCGCACCCAATAAATGAAATCACCGCTCGGTGAAGACGACCAAGCAGCAGACCGTTAAGTAGAAACCCGATCAGAGGAAGAAGCGGAACCAAGAAAAGGTATCGTGAATAGTCTGACATCATCCCCTATGTTCCTACCATTTCATGATGTTAAAACGATCGATGTTTACCGTTTCACGGTTGCGGTAGAGCGTTATCACCATTGCTAATCCTACCGCAGCCTCTGCGGCCGCTACAGTCAATACCAAGAACACAAAGACCTGCCCGTCCGTAATATTGAGCGCTCGTGAGAAAGCAATCAGCACCAGATTGGCGGCGTTGAGCATCAGTTCTATGGACATGAACATGACTATGATGTTACGGCAGATCAGCACGCCCGCAGTACCGATGCAGAAGAGCACGGCAGCCACAATCAGATATGCCACAATCGGAATCATCTTAATTACCCGCCTCGTCGCCGGTAGTTCTTGCCGGTTTGTCCCCTCGCGTCCGTACAGAGGGGCTACTGTCACTTCTGTCTCGTTTAGCCATCACCACTGCGCCGACTATAGCGGCCATAATCAGAACAGATGTCAATTCGAACGGGTAGAGATAGCGGGTAAACAAGATCGTCGCGATGTCTTCGACTGAGCCAAATGTACCCTGCTGCTCCGCCATAATGCCCCCTCCGACAGTGTTGGGGAAAAAGCCGCTCTTCACGATAAACCACATCTCGATAAACAGCAGCACCGAAACCAAATATTTGGTGAAGCGACTCACCGGCGGCGAATGATCGGCAAGGTCCTCTCTACCGCGAAGATTCAACAGCATAATAACGAACAGGAACAGGACCATAATCGCCCCGGCGTAAACGATAATCAGCACCGCGCCCATAAAGAGCGAACCCAATTGCACGTACAGCACCGCCTGAGCCACCAGCGAGACAATCAGGTACAACACTGACGCCACCGTATTGCGCTGGATAATCACCATCGTGGCTCCAAACACCGCCACAATAGCAGAAACGAAGAAGACTACTACATCCAAGCTCATTTGCCCTTATCCGTCACTCCATACACTTTTCGTACTCGGCGGTAGAGCTGCTTGAAGGGGTTATCTTTTCGAGGATGAACCACCAGCATTTGCTCCTTGGTCCAAATGAACGAATCGCGGTTGTCGCTGGAAAACTCGTAGTCCTGTCCGAGAAAGATGGCCTCCTCGGGGCAGGCTTCCTCACAAAAGCCGCAGAAAATGCACCGCAGGAGATTTATCTCATACACCTTTGCCCGCCTCTCTCCCTTTTCGTTCTCTTCAGGCTCCATGTAAATCGCATCAGCCGGACAGGCTGCTGCGCACAACCCGCAACAGACACAGCGTTCAGTACCGTCATCATAGCGCTCAAGGTAGTGTCGTCCGTGATAACGTGGAGCCATCGGCTTTTTCTTCCGTGGGTAGTCAAGCGTAACCGGTTTCTTGAACAGGTGTTTCAACGTTACGTAGAAACCCTGTGGCATTTTGAATACCACATTACCAAGTGCTTTTATAATCTCTTTCATCCGGTTCTATCCTGACATCAAACCTACAGCATCACAATCGCCGCCGTTACCATCGTGTTCAGCAAGGCCAGCGGCAGCAGCACCTTCCACCCGAACGACATTAGCTGGTCATAACGAAACCTCGGAAAAGTTGCCCGCAGCCAGATGTAGAAAAACATGAATAAAAACACCTTGATCAGGAACCAAAGAACCGACGGCAGGTACGGTCCCTGCCAGCCGCCAAAGAACAACGTGGCACCTACTGCAGACACCGCCAGTATGTTGCCGTACTCACCGATGAAAAACGCCGCAAACCGCATCGAGGAATACTCCGTATGGTAGCCACCAACCAGTTCCGGTTCGGCTTCTGGCATGTCGAACGGCAGACGGTTGGTCTCCGCTATGGCACACGTGAGATACAGCAGGAATCCTAACGGCTGTCTCCATACAAACCAGTCGAAAACTGACGACTGCTGCTCAACAAGCTCGCGCAGAGAGAGGGTGTTCGCAATCAGAATCACCCCGATGATGGAAAGACCGTAGCTCACCTCGTAAGAAACCATCTGTGCCGACGAGCGCAGCCCTCCCATCAGCGAATACTTGGACCCTGAGGACCAGCCTGCCAGGACGATACCGTACACACCTAACGACGCCACCGCAAATATGAACAAGACGCCGATATTCAGGTCAGATATGACCATTTTGATTTCATGGCCAAATAGAGTGGCGTCGGCTGCAAACGGCACCACTGCAAAGATCAGCATCGCCGGCACAAACGAAATAATGGGCGCCAGCGTGTATGTCAACTTCTCAACATTGTTCGGGACAATATCTTCTTTGAAAATAAGTTTGATGCCATCGGCGATAGGCTGTAGCAAACCGTACGGCCCGGCATAGGAGGGGCCGATTCGGTGCTGCAGGTGTGCCAATAGCTTACGCTCCATGTATGTAGCATAGGCACAGGCGGTCAGCACCACGAGTATCACCACCACAATCTTGACGGCCGATATGAGAACAATCTCAAGCATAAACGCTACTCGTCTACCTTGCTTATTTTCACCCAGTCTATCCTTCTCTTGCGCATCAACAGCGAGGTGACTGTTGTTGCGGAAAAATTGCGGGGGATCAGTACCACCTCGGTGTCAAGGTATTCCGATATTTTCGCCGGAACGATGATCTTACCCACCTCAGATTCCACGCGTACAGGAGCTCCGCCCACCACACCGTAGCTTGCAGCCATATCCGCCGAGATTTCAACATAGGCCTCCCCCGCGAAGTTGGCAAGCGAGGTTGACTTCTCTGTGAGGTGACCGCTGTGATGAGGGTCGTCCACAACAAACAGGGGGTTGGGAAATGCATCGTTGCTTTCCTGGGTGGACGCTTTCACCTCCAGGAACTCCCTAGGCATCTCCACCGAAGGCCCTACGCCCAGCACCCGCTCGATTTCCGAAGCCATTTCGTCCTCAGATACGAAAAGCTTCTGACCGAATTTCTCCGCCAGCGTATTCATGATTTCAAACCCTGGCTTCGATTGGCCGATCGGCTTGATAGCTCTTTCAGCTCGCTGTACCCTACCCTCAAGGTTGACATACTCGCCGGCGTATTCCGCCCAGCTTGAAAGGGGAAGCACAACGTCGGCAAGAGCAGTGGTTTTGGTTTCGAACAAATCGCAAACCACAAGAAAATCGAGCTTCTCAAGACCCTCTTTCACAAACTCCCGATCGGGACACAACATCACCGGATTAGCGCCCAGCACAAAAAAGCCGTGCAGCTCCTCTTTCTTCATGAGTGCCAGCATCGCATCGGTCGTATGGGGCTGGTGGTCGGGGAACTCTCCCCAAAGAGAAGCAAGCTCTTTCGTGACTGCCTCGGATGGGGAAGGCATCAGTCCCAGTCGCTCTGCCCCTACGGAATTCGCATAGCGCGCCAGAACAGCAAGCTGCCCCTTGTTCTCCAGACTGAAAAGCAGGTTAAGGTTGGCAACTGCTGCGGCAACTGTCTCCCGCGCCTGAGACTGCGTAACCAGCTCCCCTATCAGAAACGTTACCTTAGCCCCCTCAGCCAGGGCTCTGGCGACAATCTTCAGGCCATCTTCACTCACGCCACACAATGCAGCCGTTTCTGTAAGGGTCGACGGCACGAGTTTCTCAGACAAACGAGAGGTGCGCTGCGGCTCAACTAGATTCTCTTCAATTGCGGCCAGACAGATGCCATTTATGACAGCTTCATCAGTACCTGGCTTGTAGACCAGTTCCAGATCAGCAACGTCAGCCGACTTCACAGAATACGGGTTGAGAGTAAATATCTTAGGGCTGCCGAAATTACGCGCCTTGCGGATGTGCAGATACTCATTCGGATGTTCTCGCACCAAATCGGAACCAAAAGACACGATCACATCAGAGTCATCGATATTGGATATTCTGAAAAGCCTTGAGCACAGTTTTGAAAAGAGGCTGTCCGGTTTTCCCGGTAGCATTGCATAGTCAGTGCGAAAATCAATGTTATTGGAGTGGAAAACCTTCCTGAGAAACTTGGAGAAGCTGTACAGAGAGGCATTGTCCAGATTGGGCGCGGCCAGCCCGCCTATGCAGACACCTCCTTTCTTCTCCCTGATTTCACTGAAGCGTTTGTAGATCACCGCAATCGCTTCATCCCACGAAGCAGGAACTTGATTGCCTTCTTTCTTTATGAGGGGCGTCTGCAGGCGTTCTGGAGAATTAGCGATCTGGTACCCGTAACGCGTGATATCAGCCAGCCAGCCATCGTCGATATCATCATTGCGGCGAGAGGTAACCCGGTAAATCCGATTCTTGTGATCTTCCTTATAGAACATAAGATTACTACCGGAGCTGGAGAAGTTGCAGACGGATGGTGTGGTCCTGGTCAACCAGACGCGTATCTTGTAGCGCCAGTCACTGTTCGTCAGAGCTCCCACGGGACAAATCTCAACCAGGTTACCGGAAAAGGGGTTGTCAACCTGCTCACCCGGGGTAGCGTTGATCTCGGTTATGTTCCCCCGTTCGAAGGCCCCAAGATCATACTCGCCGAAGGCCTCCTTGTTGGCGCGGACACACTTGTAGCAATGGATACACCGGTTGCGGTTGAGGATTATCTCCGGGCCAATCCGGATATCATCGAAGGTGGTCGTTACACTCTCGCCCGTGAAGCGATGCTTTACAAAATCAAAGCGGCTGTCATCGAATCCATGTTCGAAGGTAAGGTTTTGCAGCTCGCATTCTCCACCCTTGTCGCAGGTCGGGCAGTCGAGAGGATGGTTGAGAAGGATAAACTCAATGATTGCCCTGCGACCCTGCTTCACTCTGTCAGAATCGGTGTAAACAACCATGCCATCCGTCGCTTCGGTGGCACACGATACCTGGAGCTTAGGAACCTTCTCTATCTCGACGTAGCACATCCGGCAAGCGCCAAGCGGTTTCAATTTCGGATGCCAGCAGAAGGTAGGAATATGGATACCCAGTTGGGTAGCGGCTTCAAGCACCGTTGTTCCCTTGGAAACCGTCACCTGTCGCCCGTCGATAGTAAGTGTAACCATCAGAGTTTGGCTCTTTCCCACCGCTTCTTCTTTATTAGTCCCAGCCATCGCTTCCGTCATTGAAACTCAAAATTGGTCTTCACCAAGCACTTCTTATTATCGATATGATACTGCCATTCATCGCGCCAGTGTTTAATCGCCGACTGAATCGGCATGACTGCAGCGTCACCGAGAGGGCAGACGGTTCGTCCAAGAATATTGCCACAAATTTCCTCAATCAGTTCGATATCGCCTGGCTGCCCCAACCCCTGTTCAATCCGCCGAATGATCTGCTCCAGCCAGGCCGTTCCTTCGTGGCAGGGCGTACATTTGCCGCACGATTCGTGCCGGTAGAAGCGAATCAGCCTGAGAGCAACCCATACGATACAGGTCTCCTCATGAAATACTATCACGGCCCCGGAACCGAGCATCGTGCCGGCATCAGCGAGCGATTCGTAGTCAAGGTCAACGTCGATCATATCCGGCGTAAGCATTGGTGTTGATGAACCACCCGGAATAACTCCCTTGAGCTTTTTGTTGTCTCTAATGCCACCGCCGTAAGCCGGGTCATAGATGAGTTTCTTCAGTGGGAAACCCATCTCAACCTCGTAGTTCCCCGGGCGTTTCACATGCCCGGAGAGAGAGAAAATCTTGGTCCCGGTCGATTTCTCAGTTCCCATCGAGCGATACCAGTCCGCTCCCCGATTGATGATATGTGGCACCGTTGCCAATGTCTCTACGTTGTTGACAATCGTGGGGCAGGCATAAAGACCCTCAACAGCCGGGAACGGCGGGCGAATACGGGACATACCCCGTTTCCCTTCAAGGGAGTTCAAAAGCGCCGTTTCCTCGCCGCAGATGTAGGCGCCGCCGCCGGTATGAACGACCATATCAAGATCGTAGCCACTGCCGTAGATGTCCTTTCCCAGATGCCCCCTGGCGTAAGCTTCTTCTCGAGCCGCATTTATCCGGTCAATGCAATGGTTGAACTCTCCACGAATGTATATGAACATCTGGTGGCACCCAATGGCATAGGCGGCAATCGCCATCCCTTCGATCACCGCGTGCGGGTCGCGCTCCATGAGAACCCGGTCTTTGCAGGTACCCGGCTCTGACTCATCGGCGTTGCAGATAAGATAGCGGGGTTTTGATGAGCCTTTCGGTATGAATCCCCATTTCATGCCAGTCGGAAAACCCGCTCCTCCCCTGCCCCGCAGACCCGACTTTTTGACTTCTTCCCTGACTTCGTCAGCGGACATACCCGTCAGCGCTTTCTTCCATGCGGAATAACCACCGTGCGCCTCAAATATCTCGACCTTGCTCTGGTCGGGGTCCTCGACATACCGAAACAGATGCAGCCGGTCGCTGGATGCCACCTCGGCGGCGTTGGTTATGACAGGCGAGTAGAACATCAGGCCTTCGCTTTCAACTCCTCAAGAATCCGGTCCACCTTCTCTCCGGTCAGATTTTCATAGTAATCCTGGTTAATCTGCATCATGGGCGCCGTGGCGCAGGAACCTAAGCACTCCACGGTTACCAATGTGAAAAGATTGTCCGGCGTGGTTTCACCTTTTTTGATGCCCAGCTTTTGTTCGAGATAGGCAAGCAGAGAATCAGCCCCAAGCAGAGCGCAGGATATATTGTGACAGACCTGTATTAGGTACTTGCCCACCGGCAGTTTGGGAAACAGCGTGTAAAAGGTCGCTGCCTCGGCGATCTCGACATGCGGCACTCTGATAACCTGAGAAATCTCCCTGTATATTTCATCATTCAAGTAACCGGTCTGGGAATAGGCAATTGTCAGTGCCGGAAGAATGGCCGACTTGCGATCCGGATACTGCGAAACCTTTTCGCGGATCTGCTCTCGCGATGCCTCGGTAAGAATCATCGATCAACCTCTCCCAGAACGATATCAACTGAACCGATTGCGCACACGACATCAGCAAACAACCGTCCTTCGACAAGCCGGGGCAGCGAAGCGAGGTTGATGAAAGAGGGCGGGCGTACTCGCACCCGGTGGGGTTTGTTGCTGCCATCGGAAGAAATATAGAACCCCAGTTCTCCTTTAGGGCTCTCGATAGCTTGATATACAGCCCCAAACGGTACTTTGAACCCTTCTGTGATGATCATAAAATGGAATATCAGCGATTCCATTTTGTAGAGCACATCCTCCTTAGGCGGTAATACCACACCCGGCACATGGGCACGGTACGGTCCCTCCGGCATTCCATCGATAACCTGCTCGGCAATCCGTAGTGACTGGCGGATCTCTTCAAGGCGGAGCAAATAACGGTCATAGGCATCGCCGTTTTTGCCCACCGGAATGTCAAAGTCAAAGTTCTCATAGCCGCTGTATGGATTGGCCTTGCGCATGTCATGCTTGACCCCACTGCCGCGCAACATCGGCCCCGAGAGTGAATAGTTAATGGCCTCCTCGGCCGAAATGACGGCTACCCCCTTGGTCCTGCGGATAAAAATCTCGTTGTTGGTCAACAGAGCTTCATAGTCATGCAGCCGTTCTCGCACAACCGTCACTATCTTCCGTACTTTCCTGTCAAAATCCTTGGGAAGCTCGTGAGCCAGGCCACCGATACGGATATAGCTAGTCATCATGCGCTGTCCCCCGCAGGCCTCATACACATCGAGGATCAGCTCTCGTTCCCGGAAAGCATACAACAACATCGACATAGCACCCAGATCGATGGCGTGGGTTCCCAGCCAGACAAGATGCGAGTTTACCCTTGTAAGCTCAGCCAGACAGGCTCGCGCCCATTTGACCTTTTCGGGTACCTCGATATCCATCAGCTTTTCAACCGCGAGGCAGTAACCGAGATTGTTGGACATTGGAGCCAGATAGTCCATCCGATCGGTCGCCGGAAGAGCTTTGTAATAAAGCTTTGACTCCATCGTCTTCTCAATGCCGGTGTGCAGGTAACCGATGACCGGTCGCGCTTTCACAACCGTCTCTCCATCCAGCTCAAGGACCACACGCAACACCCCATGAGTCGCCGGGTGCTGAGGCCCCATATTAAGTTCGATGGTTTTCTCTTCGGGCACTACTTGATTACCTCTGGCGGTCGATCCTTATTCCAGCTAAACTGCGGCTGTTCCCATGTGAGGGGGAAATCCTTGCGCAAGGGATGACCCTCGAGCTCGTCTGGGGTCAATATCTTTGTCAGATCCGGATGTCCCTCAAACCGAATCCCCATCATGTCGTAAACCTCCCGCTCCAGCCAGTTTGCCGCCTGCCAGAGGTGGCTTAGAGAAGATACTTCTGGATTGTCACCTGGCAGACGCACCTTCAGGAAAAACCGGTACCGATGTGAAAGAGAATACAAGTTGTAGATTACCTCAAAGCGGCCGTTTTTTTCCTCTTCGTGACCAAGCCAATCCAATGAGGTAATATCAGAAAGATACTTGATGTCAAGTTCGCTGTTCTGTAAAAGCTCTTCGCAGATTGGAGCAAGGGTTTCCGGTGTTATATAAAGTGACTGCTGTCCCCGGAAATCGTCTTCTCTGATAATGGCATCACCAAATGAGCTCTTCAGGAAACTTCTAACTTGTTCTTCCATAGAAAACCGCTTGTTCCAGAATTCACAAGAGCAGCTTGAATCCAACCGGTCGGGAGGGTATTTCTCGCACCATCAGACCGCCTTACGACCCCACTCTTCGTGTTGATCTTTTACGGATCCTTTATTTACTTTTTCCTGAAGTTTCAAAAGCCCGTCCATCAACTGTTCCGGCCGTGGTGGGCATCCCGGAATGTAGATGTCAACCGGAATAATCCTGTCCACACCCTGCAATAGGGCGTAGTTGTTGAACACCCCGCCGCATGAGGCACAAGCCCCCATCGCAATGACCCATTTAGGGTTTGGCATTTGTTCATAGAGCCTCCTGACCACCGGAGCCATTTTCATCGACACCCTTCCGGCTACAATCATCAGGTCAGCTTGTCTTGGTGAGGGACGTGTAACCTCCATTCCATAACGAGCTAAATCGAAATGGGAAGCGAACGTTGACATCATCTCTATAGCGCAACAGGCCAACCCAAACCCAAACGGCCAAATCGACCACTTTCGTCCCCAGTTGATCATCTTGTCAACCGTGGTCAGCAGAATTGAGTCCGGGATCCTTTCCTCTAATCCCATTTCAATGCCCCTCTTCCTAAAATATAGAAATATCCGACCAGCAGAATCGCAACAAAAACCAACATCTCAATAAAACCAAACGCCCCAAGCTTGCGGGCAATGACTGCCCACGGATACAAAAAGATCACTTCGATGTCGAAGAGAATAAATAAAATAGCAATCATATAGAACTTTACCGACACCGGGTTTTGGGTGCCTCCGGTAGGCGGTATGCCGCACTCATAGGGATCACCCTTGTGACCCAGCTTCGTTCTTCGACCAAAGAGAATAGACAGAACAACAAGAGCAGTAGCTATAATGACAGCAAAGACAAGCAGCAATAGGATCGGGAACAGCGTTTCAAACATATTAAAACTACTTCCACAAAGTATCAATTCGCTAATTTTATCCTATCCACGTGTTATTGTCAACTAATTTTGGCAGTTGTGAAGGCACATCTATAATCAAATGCATGGGCTATGGTCTGCGCACTCCTGCCGCAACTCATGCAATGTGAGCAACCTACGTGACCTCTTGTCGGGCCCCTCCTAAAGGCATAAACATGAGCCCAAACGCTGTCACGCTCTTCTGACTACTGAATAACTGGAGAAGGCAGTATAAGCGGTAACAACTATACTCTTTCCTGGCTCGTTGAGTTTTTCTCAGGTATGCTTACACTGTCCCGGCTATACCGCTCCCATGCAATCCTCAGCGTATATAACATTGTCGGACAGCGGGTGACCACACTGGTTGATGAAGTCAAGCCAGCCGGCAGTTACCAAATCAATTGGGACGGCAAAGATCAGCACGGTAAATCGGTCGCCAGCGGTCTCTACCTGTATGCGCTGCAATCGGGAGACCTTGTGGATACGAAGAAGATGTTGCTTCTGAAGTAAACGGCCTTTCTGTGGGCGCCTTCAAGCATCCATGCGATTTACCGCCAATGATGGAATATCGATAAGTACTTGAACTTGAGAGCCGACCTGAGTATATTTAACAGCTATGAAGATTATTTCGAGCGCCGACGAAGCAGTAAATTCTTCCATTATCAAGCCGGGAAGTGTAATCTACACCGCTGGAAATGCCGCCACACCACAGGACTTGCTGGCACAGTTGGCCAAAGACACATCAATAAAACAGGTCGATCTGTTTAGCATCCTGCTCCTGGGTGACAGGCTTAAACCCCTGGTCAGTGAAGAGCGGTGTCAAGAAATAACACATCGGGTTATCTTCAACAGTGACCTTACAAGGACACCCGCAAACAAGGGCTGGGCTAAGTACCATCCCATGCACCTATCTGAGGTCCCCAGGTACATTAGAGAGAGGGAAGGACTCGACATTGTTCTCGTTTCAATAAGTGGCCCTGATACGGGGGGAAATTACAGCCTGGGCACAACTGTCGAGAGCGTCCTGGCAGCGATTGAAACCGTTAAGAAGAAGGATGGGATAGTCATAGCAGAAAGGAACGCAAAAATGCCTTTCGTGCTGGGCACAACAATCCCCGAAAGCTACATTGATTACCTTCTTGATTCAGACTATGAGCTCCCGTTGAGCCCCATACATGAACCGGATGATTCAGCCAAGCGAATCGGTGAAATCATTGCTGCTTTGTATATTCAAGATGGTTCTGGAAACAAGCCGGGTTCAACCTTACAGTATGGAATCGGTGAGGTTCCTGAAGCCGTCACTTCAGCGATTCTACGGAAAGGCGTGGGTGACCTCGGAATCCACACTGAGCTTTTTGCCGGCGCGATGAGAAAGCTGGTGCAGAAAGGGGTTGTCACCAATAGATGGAAGAAAAAAATCAACTTTTCAATCTCATCTATATTCCTGGCCGAGAATCAAGAAGGATATGATTGGCTGCACCAAAACAGCTCAGTCCAAAGCAGGCCCAGTGACTATACCAATAGTGTGTTCACAATAGCTGAGCAACCCAAAATGGTCTCCATAAACAGCGCTATAGGAGTAGACCTTCACGGCAACATCTGGGCTGACTCTCTTGATGCCAGGAAGATTTATAGCGGCGTAGGTGGCCAGAGCGACTTTTTAAGAGGGGCCCAGTACTCCGAAGGGGGTATCGCAATTATTGCCATGAAATCAACAACTATCGACGGTATCTCAAAAGTCGTTGACAAAGCCCCGGCGGGCATCACCACCACGGCTACCCCTTCTGATAGAGTCATCATTGTAACTGAGCAGGGCGCCCTCGATCCAAAAGGGTTGAGTTTAAGTGAACGCGCGGTCGGCATAGCTCACTTGGCAAGGCCTGATGACAGAGAAAAACTGCTTAGGATTGTCCATGACAGCCCTGCTTTCCACAAGCCTCAATTAGATTCCAAGAAGGATATTCTTGGCTTCACACCCTACGAGAAAGCTGTCAGCCAGGGTTTCTTATAGAATAATCACCCGCTCCCTTTTCAGCCATTTAAGCAACTGGCTGGAGCTTTCACACACCTATCCTGATGTGATTGGAGAAAATCCAACCTCGTTTTCCTTTCCAGGCCTCAACGCGGTAGATTCCCGGCTGAGCCACTCGATATTCGAGCCTATCGGTAAGAGTCTGTAATACCATCTGTCCGTTATGAATCAGCTTCAGGGTTGCCTTCGAGGGAGTTTTCACTAATAAGCGGGCGCCGTCAACCGACGACAGACTACCTCCGCAGACTACCTGGTCTGACGCATTCTCGGCATAAAACTCAAACCTGTCAGCCGCTCCCCAGCGCATATTCGAGAAATAGAGACGGCAGTCCCGGATGGCATCGTACACTTGTTTTTTTGCGCTCTCAAAATCCTTCGACATCGGTTCCGGGAGAATAATGTGACAGCGCAAACACTTAAAGTGCACTTTGTATGGGAAAATCTCAACGGTAAGCGGACCGATCTTAAACGAGAAGGCATGGGCGTCAGGGCTTGCAATTCCAACGACCTTACGCTTCATGTTTAGTTCATCCCACTTCTTCAGAATCCTGTCAGTAGGGCCAATCATCGATTTACGAGGGGAAAAAGCCATGATCGGCAGGTTGTATCGAGTCAATTGTTCCATCCACTCGGACATCTGGTTCCACAGCTCGATGCCGTCATAGCCCTCAACCGACCAATCTTTCCACGGGTACGGGGGAAACCGTTTCAGTTTGTTTCTGATTTCGTCGGGATGCGACAAGATGCCCAGGGCTCCGTCGGCGGCACCCGCCGCCACATACTCTTTGGGCGACATCTCGGCCGGATAGACCCTCGGGACATCATAGAGCAAGTAGTGGTGAATATCGTCAAGATCATTATGCTCATACCCAATAACTACCAGCGTTTTCCCATAGAAGCCTTCCCCACCCCGGTCACGGTTACTGAGCGTCATGTGGTCGGCAAACATCATAAAGTCCAGACCGACCTGCCGACCAAGTGCGATTACCTCTTCCAGGCTTTTGGTGCCGTCCGATTCAGTAGTGTGGATGTGCACCGCTCCAGAGTAGTAGTACCGGCCGCCGATTTTCCTACCCATGCCCGAGTTCCCGCGTGTGGGGCACCTTTCTGAAAATGTACAAACCTATTACCATCATCACCGATAATGATAATATGCCCATTTTGTATGGCAGCTTAGCAAAATCCACTGCGTCCTCGCCAAAAAGGTCGATAACTACCCTTCCCAGCAACCTATCGGAATGAAAGAAGTATACCACGGTCGTCCAAATCAATGGCCCCACAACGGCTGCCGCTCGACCCGACAAAGAAAACAACCCGAAGAACCGTCCGAGGTCTTCGCGGGGCACCAGCTCTGCCAGGAGCGGTCGCGAAACCGTCCACAGACCACCAAGAAGAATTCCCACCAGCGAACCGAGGAACCAGGTCAGAATCATACTATTGGTCAATAAAAACAAAAACAGTGACACCACCCAGCCCCAGATTATCAGACTCAACAGGTTCTTCAATGACCAGCGCTGGGCTATTTTGCCGATGACCAACGATCCCACTACCGCTGAAATTGTCGAGACGACCAAGAAAGTCGTGATAGCCTGTTCCGCCAGGCCCAGGACAATCGAACAGTACAGTCCGATATTTATTATCACCGTGGCCACTGCATCCTCAAAAAAGTAGTCTGCAATTAGAAAACGCAACACGCCCGGATACTTTTTTGTTTCCTTGATTCCCTCCCAGACATCTCGGTAAGCTTTCGCCAGAGTCACTTTTCGAGGTTTGATGACCTTAGCTTCCCCTACCCAGAGGAAAAGCGGCAGGGCAAACAGCATAAACAACAATGCCGTGGGCAGAAACGAGGCTTGTTTTCCTCCCCCGCTCAGGAAAGAGATGTCCCACGAAAAAACGGAACCGGTAACAAACGGAAGAACAAGGACCATACCCAAGATGGAACCGACATACCCGAATGCCACACCGACGCCAGAGACAAACCGCGCCTGAGTGCCATCTGCGACTGAATATAGCAAAGCATTGTAGAATGGCTGGCCGGCTTCGTATGAAAAATTCGCGATGACAAACAGCACAATGGTCACCAGTATCAACGATGGAGGCACAAGCGCCATAAAACCTACGGCAATACAACAGGATAAAGTGAACAAGAACAGAAAGACCTTCTTCTTGGTGGAGTGATCAGACATCGCCCCCAAAGCGGGAAGCAAGACGGCTGCGACAGCCATTGAAAGGGAGAAAGGAATATCAAAACAATGATCGCCCCGCCCCAGGTCTTCGACTATGTAGCGCTTCAGGTAGAGTGACACGATGTTCATGGAATAAATAGTGTTGGCGAAGTCATATAGCGACCAGCCCAGAATATCCTTCCGCCAGAGGTACCGCGGTGGCGTCATCGATCACAGTCCGAGCTGATCGGAAATCGTCAACATCCCATCCCGAACCAGTAGCAGGAACTGTTCAACATCCAGACCGAGTTCTTCGCAGGCGACCATGTTCTCCCGTGAGGCTCCGGCCGCAAACCGCTTCTCTTTGAAGCGTCTGAGCATGAAGGAGCCATCAAGAGCAGTTAACCGCTTTTCCGGGTGCATTAGAGCACAGGCAACTATAAAGCCGGTAGCTGGGTCGACAGTGAACAGAGCGTAATCGAGACGGCTCTTACACGGCACATGCCCGGGATGAGCGTGAATGGCATACAGCATCTCTTCCGGTAGATCGTATTCGGCCAGCCATTCACGAGTGAGATAGGTGTGGCGGGCCTCATCGTCCTTGGTCTCATTGTAATCGAGGTCATGCACAAGGCCGGTCAAACCCCAATATTCTACATCCTCGCCAAAATGCTCCGCCAGTTTTCGCATTCCCGCTTCAACGGCCAGGATATGTTTAAGGAGGTTATTGACGCCTATCTTCTCCACAACTATCTGATAGGCTTGCTCACGAGTTAGCGACAGTTTTGTCATAAGAGCCAATAAAGGCACATGCGTGAGCCAAGTCAAGTTGTAGGGCAACCGCCTTAAAAACGCCTGACAAAGCCCTCAGTTGAGGAAAGTCCAGGTCAGACTATAGTAGAAATATCGGCCGGGGAATATAATGTACTCCCGTGCCTCGTAGACATGAGATGTCACATTCTGGAAAACAAAATTGAATCGGAAATCTTTTAGGCCGAAGGATAACTTCGCATTCGCAATCAAATCCTCACCCATGCCCTTTTTATCATACCCATCGTACGGCCCGGTATAAACAATCTCCCCGTAGGCATAGAGATCAAGCAGTCTTTGAGACCAATAGAGATGCAGCTCCATCCCGGAGAAGAACTGATACTCAGGACTATAGGCCTTATCCTCAAAGGCATCATAATCAAGATAATGATACGCTCCACCAGCGGCAAAACTCAGGAAACTACGTATTCTCAGTTTTGGCTCCAGGCGGACATCGACAAAGGTAACGTCATCGTTGATCGGAGAGAAAAACGTGTAGGACCCAAGACTATCCGTTAACGGCTGGTTTTGCCAATCGATGCCGTCAAATATCTTTCCACCGGTTACGGAGAGTCCGATATTGTTCTTCTGTGAACCCAACTCCACAGTCGCATTCGCGACCAACTGTCTTTCCAATTTGAGACCACTATTGCCACATTCAGCGTAAGCGGAAACGCCGCTGCCGTAAATCGTCGATTTCTGAAACGGAAGATGCAATTCGGTAAGCGACGGTTCCCGCTCGCTGTAACCGACCGAGAGCATCATGAAAAACTTGGTCCGCTCTCGGAAAAGAACTAACGCCACCGAGGGCAAAAGGCCAAGACTCTCCACATATTTGGCACCGGCAGTCAGCGCCCAGCGGTACCCCTCGGTGAGCCGAGCCGCGCTAAGTGAGAGTTCCGAGCTTAGACGATTTAGATTCTTGGGCCCATCGTCGTACTCCAGATAATCACCGTCAACCTGTGTCTGGAAAATAGTTCGTCCGGAGACCCACTCCCGCAATGCAAACACACCATGCCCGGTAAGATTCAGACTCCCCTTGTAGCTCCCTGTCCAATAGGAACCTTTTCTAAGGTGCTTGTAACCGACCTCGTTACGTGTCGTATTATCGCCATTGTGAATATCGTAAGACAACCTCGCCATCCGATCAAACCGTTCCCGCAACACTGCTGTTCCACCCTTCTCAGGTCGCACAACGAAGTTGCCGTCTCGGTTGTAGAGTTGACCCCAGGCCCGCAATCCCTGCCGATCCCCAATCGGAAAATAAAAGTTCCCATAGTAATGATAAGCGTCATCCTTGCGACTCACTGCGGGGCCGTCAGCGTCACGATAGCCTATAGACATATCAATCTGACGTCCGTGGACAAACTTCTTGGAGTATCGGCCGCGGACATACGAGTAGCCGAACGAACCCTTGTCAGCCAGCAACGCCGTTTCCGGCGAATAAGATGACGCGCTTCCTGGCCTGGTCAACAGCGTCGCCACCGAGCTCTCTCCCCCAAGGACCTGGCCGACCGGGCCTGGAAGAACAAAGATGCGGTCATCGAGCGCTATCGGAACATCATTGAGGTCAATCAGGCCGTCAGGTTCGGGAACGTGCTCGAAAGGACGGAGCCGGCGGTCGTTCACCAAAAGGTTCAACCTGTCGCCTGACAGGCCGAACGGCTGTACTGTCTTCCGCAACGGGGTTACCTGATGTTCGAGGATGAAAAACGATGGATCACAACGGAAATAGTCGCCGGCATCGTGAAAGAACGACTGGTCGACCTGTTGACGCCGATTTAATCGCTCCGACACGAAGTAGGTTGCTAGGCTGTCGAAAAATGAAAGGCGAGGGAGGCGTTCACGTTGCTTCTTGAACAATTCATATCGCTCCTCAAAACTGGCCAAGCTTGTATCGGTTCCTGTCAAACTATCTGCTGGCAACACCTGGTGTAGAAGAGTGTCCGCGAGACCAGCCGTGTCTTCTTTTGTCGGGATAAATATGGAATCAGGCTGCTTGTCATTTGCCGATACGGATCCGATCAGACAGAACAACGCATATATGGCTATTTGCTTGATCATTGCAGGACGCTCTCCCTTAGATATAAGCGGCGGGCAGCGCGGAAAAGCAACGGGAAAATCACGACATTGAATCCAAGAGAGACAGCCGCCCCGACCGCCCCGACCACGAACCGCGGCCAGAACGGCTGAAAGAGCACAGCATCTACAGTGTTTACCGGCAGGTAGAAAAAGACCGTGCACAGAAAGGCACAGAGAATGAGACGGGCTGCCAATAACAATGGTCGGGTCCGCTGCCAATTACTTACACGGAAGACACCCCCCACCAGGCCGCTGCCGGCAGCTCCAACAACTTGCGCGATTATAATCGGTATTGGCGCCGGGCCGTACGGATTAAACGCTGTCCACAGCCCCATGCCTATCAAACCGACAAGGACTCCGGGAATGGCTCCCCACAAAAGCCCGGCTGAGAAAACAATGAAAAATATGAAGTTCACGTTGGGAAGATAGGACGTCCCCCACGAAAGGACATAGATCAGAGCAGAAGAAAGCGCGATACGGGCGATGAGCAGATGCCTTCCGATCATCGAACTATGGCGACCTTCGCCTTATCCTCTGCCAACAACAGCCCCCCCTTATCCGGACAATACACGCGCCCCAACGCGATATATACTCCCGAGGCAACCTCTTCACGCCGTTCGTTCTTCATATCCCAGGCCATGACGAATTCCACCTGTTTATCGTGCCGATCAGGGGTAACGGTAGTGTCGAGCCTGCGGACAAACTCCCCTGCCACGTTAAAAATATCCACCGAGAAATTATGGTCAGTGTAGTATATGAAATTGCCGTACAAGTCAGTCGGTATCTGAAACTTGAACCTCAATGGAGCTTCTCCCATATTACTAACCACCGCCGGATTAGGGTAAGGAGCAAGAACGGCTGCCGGTATATCCACAAACTGGGAGTCAATAAAGATAGGGGTATCGATGCGCGTGGAGTCCAGCCTTTCCGGAATGTAATACCCGAGGCTGTAATCGTACGGAGGAGTCTCGTATGCCCCTCTTCGATACGAAGCGGGAGAGATGATCATAGTCACCGACCGATACTGGTTAGGATCGAGAATCTTAAGCAACGTGTAGTTAGGGTTGGATGGCTCTTGATATGGCAAAAAGAACTGATCTACAATAAACGAATCCGGGATGCTGTCAAGTCGGAAGACGATATTCAGACCCCATGGCTGAGGAGGGATCAAGTGATCGGGATGGCCATCCCCAAGGCCAATGTATACTGAGTACACTGAGTCGTCAATGTGCATTATCTCATAGCCAGTGGTGGTATCGGTCACCAGAGTGGAATCAACACACGAGGAATCAGAAAAAGAGCCGCTATCACAATTCCAAAAGGTCGTGTCATTCACTACGATCGCCCGCATGTGGTTGAGCCGCACATAAGCGGCAGAGTTATGCTCCGGCCTTCGAGGATTATCGTTGCCCAACACTAGCGTGGGATACTCCGTATTCTCAACAATAGCCGTGTCGTAAATGGCGGGATACATCTTTTTCTCGGAATAGCCGATCCCCTCCGGAGCATCCCAGGCTCTGTCTCCGGTAAAGAAATTCCACAGAGCAAAATCGCGAAAGGCAGATGGCCAGTTTTCGGCGCCCCCGCTTATGGAATCGATTGCCAGTTGGGCGGCTATTAGAAAACTGGGACCAGACCCCAATTCACCACAACGCAGCCAGATGTCCCTTATAATGCCCCGTCCAAATTTCTCCGAAAGAAAAATGGGAAGCACAACGGATGCATACGGATGATAGTCTCCAGTGCTGTTGAACTGCTGGATAGACAGCCGCGGATTACAAAAAAAGGCCGGAAGATAGTAATAGTAATCATTTATGTCATCGTAGATTTCTTCCTCCATCCAGACAGCCGACATCTCCATCCAATAGCGACGGGACAACAGCGGCGTTACCGGTTCGGCCTCTGTAAAATCGATACCGAACTGCACAGCGTGGAAGAACTCATGGGCGCAGGTCACCCGCACGGCATCCAACGGCCGATTCCTGTAGGTACTGAACACATCCTCCTGATAGTCATTTTCCAATTCGATAAACGAGGTAGCCCGGATGGAACCGGGACCGTCGATAGAAAGTGAGTCGAAGTAGGTTTGCCCGAAGACTGCTCCGAACAGGTTAGAAATGTAGATGTCGTACTTATCATCGCCACCGGAGGGATAAAAACTATCAGCAGGCGGAGGGGGGAAACCAAGCGTATCGATGATATGAACCCACACCGAATCCAGGATCAATGCCATATCCTCCACGTAATCGGGCACACCGTCACCATCCCGGTCATGTCCCGGACGATAGACCGCATCCAGGCCCACGGTGGTATAGTGAATCTTGAAATGTCCTGCCGGACTGTCATAAGTATGCTCGTCGGTATAGGTAGGTCTGTCTGCAAACTCAGCCCCGAGCGCTTTCAGAAGCACCGGATCGAGCTTATCCCTGTTGAGGATGAAGTCCACTAACACAGGCGTGCCGCACTTGAATGGCGGTCGGTCGGGATGACTCCATGCTGCCTCCAGCGCCTGCGGCGACGGCTGTGCGGTTTGCCCGGTTACATACATGTAGTTTTCGATGATCTCAATCTGTCTGCCTCGCGGTAACGTATCTGCCTGAGCCAGTGAGAGAGCGCTAACAATCAAAATCAGAGCTGATACCAGTGTTGTCTTCAATGCTTACCTCTTTTTCTCTGTGCAGCTTTCTGTTTCAGCTTGTCCAGACACTCCTCGGGCACATTTTGCGACCCAATCATCCCATACCTGTGCGAACGCCCGTGAAAGTCAGAGCCTCCCGAAACCAGCAATCGATACCGCTCGGCCAGGTGCTTTAATCTTTCGGTGTCGCTGTGCTTGTGCACCGGATGGTATATTTCTATCCCGTCCAGGCCAAGACCTGCCAGCATGTCTATATGGCGCGCAGTGTTATCGATGACAGGATGAGCAAGTACCGCCACTCCCCCGGCCTGATGCACCAACGAAATCGCTTCCTCCGGGGCAAAATTCATCTTAGGCACGTAGGCAGGACCGCCATCGCGAATGTACTTCTCGAACGCTTCCTCGTATGAACCGACAGCCTTTAACCGAACCATGGTATCGGCAATGTGGGGACGTCCGATAGCAGCCTGACCGGCTGTTCTTCCCACCTCCTCAAACTGGATATCGACGTCCATCTCATTTAACCGTTTAACGATCAGGCGGGCCCGTTGCTTGCGTTTACGTTGAAATACATCGAGCGCTGCCACCAGTGACTCATGACTTGGGTCAAAGAGATACGCTAGCAAGTGCAAGTCGCCTCCATCCACCATCACGGACAATTCCACACCCGAGATCAACTCCGGGTCAGTCTCGCAAATCAACTCCCGAACACCCCAATATCCTGCCAGCGTATCATGGTCAGTGACCGAAAAAGCGCTGAGTTTTTCCGAGCGGACAGCATCAAGCAGCTCCGCGGCAGAAAAAGTTCCATCCGAGTAATGGGTATGTAAATGCAGGTCAATCCGCTTTTTCATTCACAGTTTGCTTTCCACTCGCTCTCGAATAGCTGCTGCCAACTCCCCCGCCTTCTTACCAATAGCCGCAGCTTCTTCTCCTGTTGTGGCTACAAAGTCGCTATCCGCCAGTGAAGTCAGATTGATCCTGACATTGTATTGAGCGCCGTCGACAGCCGCCATTCCCATCAATGCAGCCACACCGGCGTCTGATATCGAATTATCGTTCCCCTTCTCAGCAACGATCTTGGCCAGTTTCATCACCTCCAACGACTTCTTCATCACTGTCAGGGGGACCCGCGCCGCTTCCTTGGTGGCGCACTCTATTTCCTCATCTCTGGCCTTTGATTCTTCATCCGTTCCCTTGGGAAGTTTGAACGCAGCCATGACCTTGTTGAAGGCCTCTTTGTCGGTTTCAATGAGCTGCGTCAATTCCGCACGAAGAACGTCAGCCCTATCTCGCACCTCGGACAGCTCATCCCTCACGTCGGCGTACTGCTTTTTGCCGACCGTGAGCCGACAGACCATAGCCACCAGCGCCGCCCCCAGGGCACCGGCCGAAGCCGCTACCGAACCGCCGCCAGGAGCGGGAGATGACGATGCTACTTCGTCGTAGAATGTCTCCCCCACAGCTCCGCCGGCACTCCCGCCGGCGGATCGAAGCTTCTCTTCCAGGATTTGATCCTTGGAGAAGTTCTCGAACCTCAGATAGAAATCGGCAGCGTCAATAATGGCATCGTTGGGTACCAGCCCGATGATTTCTGAGGAAGTAACGTTGACGCCGTAGCGCGCCGCCTCCGATTTAATCGTCTCAAAAACCCGGAAGATGGGTGTCTTTGTGTAGTCGACCAGGTTCATCGATATTTGCACCTGATCACGCTCCTTGATCTCAAAACCAAGCGCCTTTACGAACCGGTAGCCACCCCGCAAGCTGCGGACGGCATCAGCGATCTTGTCCGCTATCCATTTTTTGTTAGTATCCAGGTAAACATTGTACGCCACCAACGGAAACCTGACGCCGATCGCAGTAGCACCCGCTTTGAGGTTCATCTTAGCCGGGCCATAGTCCGGTTTCCGGGCCGAATCGATTTCAATGGCGTCGCGAATTCCCTCGTATTCACCGGTGCGCACCTTGGCCAGATTCCTCCTCTTCGGCGTGCTGGCGGCATCTTCATACAAATAGACGGGAATCTGTAACTCCTCGCCGACCTTCCTGCCCAGCCGGTTGGCAAGCTCCACCGTCTCCTCGATGGTCATGTCCGACAGAGGGATAAAGGGGCAGACATCGCAGGCGCCCATGCGAGGATGCTCCCCCTCGTGGGTTGTCATGTCAATCAACTCCGCCGCCTTCCTGTATCCCTCAAAGGCAGCCTCCACAGCAACCTTGGGATGGGAGACAAACGTTACAACCGCCCGGTTGTGATCGTAATCCATCTCCTTGTCAAGCAGTACCGCTCCGTCCACAGAGGTGATAGCATTACAGATTGCATCGATAACTTCTGGACGACGCCCTTCCGAAAAGTTGGGAACACATTCAACAAGCTTTGCCATGGCAAACTCCGAAACTGTCCTAGTTCTATGACCTAAACTTCAGCTTAAGGCCCCAGGCTAACAGCGGAACCATGATCTCATGGTGGCCAACGAAATTGAAGCCTTTGCCCGCTTGGAAGGTCGGGCGCCTGACCACATTTTCCGTTGGACGGTAGTGCGTAATCATGTCGAAGTTTGCTGTTACCAAGCGGCTTCTGCCCCGACGGATATTCCTGGCGACCGTCAGCGCTTTCAAAAAAACTTCCGGTAATATAACAGCTGAGCCGATATTTGCAACCACTCCTCCCCGATCAATTGATTCGCAAAGCGAGCAGAGAATACGAAAATCAAGATGGGAAGCAGCCGCGACCTGGGCGGCGTTATACTCGGGGTGTTGACAAACAATGTCTGTGCCCACACCAATGTGTACTGTCACCGGCAGGCCAAATCGATACGCCATACCGAAAACCGACAGCTTGCGGTGTTTTGCTTTCGACTCATTGATGAAACGCCCGGTGGCCTCTCCGAGACCGACTTGATTTCGCTCAGCCAGTTCACAGACTCCGGCAAACAACTCCGCGGTTTCTCGCACCATGCCAAAGGAGCCATCGGCAAGACCGGCCTGTACGTCCTCCGATGTGCCTCCAAAAAAGGCTAGTTCCAAGTCGTGGATTACGGCAGCGCCGTGGAACGAAAGCCCGGTGACGATGCCCCGTTTCATTAGATCAATAATTACCGGCGATAGCCCGACTTTAATGAAGTGAGCTCCCATTAGGAGGTGAAATGGGAAGCCGCGCTTGCGTGCCTTGACGACCAGTGCGATGAACTCTTTCAGATCGGCCGCCTTCAGGAAAGCGGGCAGGGACTCAAAAAAATCCACCCCGCGGAGCTTCTTCATGGGACGGCCTAAAGCCCGAACATCTGTTTTATTCATCCGTTGTGCGTAGGAGTAACGTTCGACCCGGTTGAGATCGATTGGCTGGGGTTTGGGCAACTTTTTAGACATAATCAGAACTCCTCGATATCGCCCAATCGGTAGTCGGTCAATTCCGCCGTGATTGACCCCACCAGTACTTTTGATTTCATCAGTACCGGCATCTTCAAACGGTCATCGGTGAGCCAGACTTTCAGTTTCCCCTTGTGCTTGAAGACACCAACCGTTTTCAGAAGCGGTTCCACCACAATGCAATCAAAAGTCCCCGCCTCGACAGTGACCCGTTCTCTCTTGAGGACTCTTACTTCGAGAGGGTACAGCTTACCATCCGTAAAGTTGTCAATACTCAGCGATATGCCCGGCTCAAGCTTCTGTGTGCGAACATAGAAGAGAACAGAAAGGGCATCTTGAACAAACGGAGGGACAGCAAGGGTATCGTCCTTATAGTATACTATATGGTTCCGCTGATCAAAGCTACAGGTTCGATCAGCGCGGTAGTTGCCCTCGCGAAGGTTCTTCTCAAACCGCCAACTGAACATCCCGACCGCATCGATGATAGACTCAACTCGATCTTCAACCTTGTAAAACGTAGAAAAGAACTTGTTGGACTGTGCCCGCGTTACTATCTGGTAGCAGGGTCTGTTCTCATACTCGATAAGACGCACGACTTCCATACTGGCAACGCCGGCATTGATGAAACCATAGTTGATATCAAAGGTGAGTTTTTCTCTCGTTCCGAAAGCAACGTTCTCTACAAAACGGTCAAACAAGTTTATCCCCTCCACTGCCTGCATCGTGTCTTCCGACGCCTGTGCAATGCCGACCTCTACGGACACAAAGTAAAACAGGGGGAAAGCCCCCGCCAGAACCAGCGTTATCCAAGCCATCATCTGCAACAGAGATCTACACCGCATCCGTCTTCTCGTCTATTCTTTTTACAATTTCCGGTAGATGCTTGCCCAGGTATTCACCGATTTCCAGGAACGTTTCATTGTATCTGTCGAGAGACTGTCCGATTGGATCAGGGATACCCTCTCCATTTGGGTTGGGATCGGGAAAACTCTTGAAGAGATATGTCTTGCTCTTTGCATCCCGCCGCATTCTGATTATCTCCTGCATATGGGAGGGCGTCATGGCCAGAATTAGATCGGCTTTGTCGATTAATGCAGGGATCAAAGGCTGAGATTGATGATTTGAGATATCAACAGCCCAGGTCTTAGCTGCTTCGATGGCATACATTGTGGCAGGATAACCAACGGCAGATGCAGTGCCGGCCGATATAACCTCATATTTCTCCGGACGCTCTTTGGACAACAACATCTTCAACGCCCCTTCGGCCATCGGCGACCGGCAGGTATTACCGGTGCACACAAACAAAATGACATACCGTTTGCTCATGCTGTCTGACTTCTCAAAGCTGCCAATATCTCTCTTTCACCAACTGCCCCCTTCCTTAGAATCCTTGGCCGATCACCGCTGCAATCAACGACTGTAGAGGGCGCTCCCTTGAGGATACCACTGTCAAGATACAGGTCGATGCCAGTCCCAAGAGACCGGGATATCTCATCTATAGAACTAAGCTCAGCCAAACCCGAAACATTGGCCGAGGTAGCCGTAAGCGGAAAACATACTCTTTCCACAATTGCCTGAATTATCCGCGCGGAAGAAATGCGTATGCCGACCTTGCCATGGCGTACCACCGGGCTGTCCCACCCTGGCAAACCTTTCAGTATCAGTGTCAGCGGCCCCGGCAGAAATATCTTTGCCAGGAACTGCGCCAGTGGGTTCGGTTCAGCATAATGCGTGATCATCTTGAGGTTGCTTATAAATATAGAGATTGGCTGTAATAAGGATCGTCCTTTCACCAGGTAAACTCTCTCGACAGCTTCCGCTTTGTCTGCTCGGGCCAGCAGACCGTAGCGGGTTTCGGTCGGCGCCACCACCAATCCGCCAGCGTTCAGGACATCAATCGTCTGATTGATCGCTTCAGGATGGGGAGTGTCGAAATCAACCGCAACAATATGGCGGTCAGTCATCAGGGCCTACATCTCTTAGGTAATTCACACTGTCCTCTACTGCCGGCGGCGTGCCTTCAGGATAGAGCGATGCCGGTTCCTTAACACCCACATTAACCATAACTACCCAGGCGTCGGGATACCCAGCGGCTTTGACCCTCTGCTGGTAATCCTCAGCATCCTCCCGATTGGCGAAACTGCCAACCCGCACTTTAAAGTACGGCACTTCGTAATCAAGGGAAACCGGTCTATCAAATATCTCCTCCGCTACCGCCAGTGCCCGACGGGCTTCTCCATACAGCTTGCTCGTAAAAAGTTGAATGCAATATGCCTGATGATTGAGCGTATCAACAGTATCGAAAAGCCCAACAATGACCCTACTGTCGGCTGTATCACTGAAACGAGATTCCAATTCAACCACCTCTCCAGCCCAGCGTATCTCGTCACTCTTCGGATACTTCAACGGCACAACCTCTGTGTCCTCTCGTAAATCCAGCGGGTCAAAACGACTGCCCTGATGCTGATTGCCGGACTCAGCCATCTCCCTCTCATCGCTCAGTTTCTGCAAACGGGAACAACCGATCCACATGACAATGCTAAGACCGAGGGTAATAAGGCTATAAATACTGACGAGTTTTCTCATTTTCTCCAAGCTGAGCCAGAATCCTCTTGACCTCCGCCGATTTGGTGCGGTGCACCACCATCGTGATATTATCAGCTCTCACAATAACCAGGTCCGACACTCCCAAAGTCGCGATAATACCATCGCTATTATTGAACACCGTGGTCTCATACGTGTCTACCATAACGGCCTCTCCAACAACGACGTTGTTATCCCGATCCATATCCTTATACCGCTCCAGCGCACGCCAGCTCCCAACATCGTCCCAGGCTATATCCGCCTTGATCGTCAGCACATTGTCTGCCTTCTCCAGTACCGCAAAGTCAATCGATATAGAGACCGCCTTCTGATATAACTCCCTCCGGGAGGCGTCCTCACTTTCGGTTCCGATGTCCTTCGAACAGGCAGACAGCAACAGACCCATTTCCGGCCGGTAAGCACCGATGGCATCAAGGATCGATTTAGCCGACCAGACAAACATGCCGCTGTTCCACAGGTGCTTGTGGCTAAGGTAATACTCGTGAGCCACTTCCACCTTCGGTTTCTCGGTGAAACCAGAGATGTTGTACACGTCGCAGTCCCCCTCGCGCTTGTACAACTCGCCGAGCCTGATATATCCATAGTCCGTCTCGGGGCGAGTCGGCGTAATCCCGATCGTTATCAGCTTATCCTCAGCCGAGGCAATTGCCCCGCCCGCCTTGAGTATTTCCAACAACTTCTCGGCTGGTTGAATTAAGTGGTCAGCGGACAAAACCACCATAACGGCATGAGGGTCCTCTCTCAGCAAGTGGACTGCCGCCAGCCCGATAGCCGTGCAGGTGTTCCGACCGATGGGCTCGCTGAGGATGTTTTTCGCATCTATGTTGTCAATCGATTCCAGGATGAACTGGCGCATTTGATCGCTCGCGACAATGCGGATGTTTTCCATGGGGATGAGTGGAAGAACTCGCTCAATTGTTTCCTGGAGCATCGTCTTGCCAGAGGTGAGTTTCAGAAACTGCTTGGGTCGCCCTATCCGCGACAAAGGCCAGAACCTCTCGCCTTTTCCGCCGGCCAAAATCACACCATAAATCAATCCGACACCTCTTTGTAAGAACTCCTATAATGTTTTGATAATAGCAGAGCTAATGACTCCCGTCAAGATAAAGATAGAAGTTCTATGCGGTTATGAAAGCCTTTTAGGGACAATGTCTGCGGACTTAAGCCGAGTGGAGCCGCGCACCTCGCCGGTGACGGGTAACACCTTCAAACTCGAGGCTGTGTCGTAATTATGAATCCTAACCGCAAAAACTTCGGCAACCGTCTTTGCGAGGAGTCCGCCACAGGCGGACGACGTGGCAATCTCTTGCTGTGCAAATAACTACACAATTGAGATCGCCACACTCCCTCTGGTCGTTCGCGATGACGCTGGCTTTATGACACAGCCTCCCTTCTGGGACAGCCTCTGGACATCTGCCGCTGCAACCTATGCCGCCAGTACTCCCATAACAATCGAATGGAATTTCGTTTCAACCGAATCGAAGCTCCAATCGCCACCTCGAAGGCCACCTTCTCATTGGGCGACCACTGCGAATAGATCGAACGATACTGCGCCGCCAGCGTCTCCAGTATTTCAGTCGATGGCGTCCCCAGGTATGCGGCAGCCAGCTTAACTCCAGCTTCGTAGGCCCCTCGCGCCACCGCTTCATTTCCTGATAAAAGCTCTCTCATAACTGTATCACACTCTCTTGACGGTCTTCCTCAGCTTAAAGCCATCACACACGATGTACACAATGTGCACGACATGCGTGCAAACACTCTTGCAAAAATAGCAAACAGCGAACAAGAGGGCAAGGGGTTTTCAGGGTACCGTCACCAGACTAGTTTTCTGGCTGAAAACACGAACTAGTCTCTAACCAAGACGTAACAAGGTTTGTGTATCCTCCTTTATCTCGAGTCGATTGGCGTGCGTAGACGTTTAGCGACTCACACGCCTGGTCGGGCCGACGCTTCCCGCGGGTGGCTTGACACAGGAAGTGCTTTGGCGTATGTTTATGCCCTGTATGCTGCAGTTCACAATCCCCATAGGCAACCATTGGATAAAAAGCTCTCTTACAAATATGAGGAAGGATATCAATGAAATCCCCAATACAAACCGTTTTCCTGCTGGCTGTAGCCGGTCTTTTTCCGCTAGCACACTGCTACTGTCAAAATGAACAGAAAGCAAGTGACACACTGCGGAGCCTGGCTCCAAAGATTTATATCGATTGCATGGAGTGTTCTCGCTCAGACGAAGATCACTTCAGAACAGAACTCACGCTCGTCAACTTTGTTCGGGATCGCAAACAAGCCGACATCCACATTCTCATCACGACACAAGGCACCGGCGGCGGTGGCGATGAAATCACAATCGAGTTTATCGGTCAGCATGAATACGAGAATATGGTTGATACCCTGAAATTTTTCACAAAAGAGTCAGACACCGAGGATATGATCCGCAGCGCCGCCGTACGTACACTCAAGATGGGCCTGATGCGCTATGTGGCTAAAACTCCCCTGGCTGAGCATGTTGCCATAGAGTACACGCAACCGTCGGAACCTGCCGCCGTCGTCGACAAGTGGAACTACTGGGTGTTCGAGATCGAGGCCAATACCTGGTTAAACGGTGAGAAGTCACGGCGATATGTGAGTTTCTGGGGTAATATCTCAGCCAGACGGGTCACGAAACAGTCGAAAATAGATTTCTCTATCTGGGGAAACTATGACGAAAGCAAATTTGATTACGAAGACTATAAAGCCTTGAGCATTTCCAGAAGCAAAGGCGCCGAGGCAAGTTTCGTCTGGAGCCTGAGTGATCACTGGTCGGCGGGCTTGTCAAGTGAGATCTACTCTTCCACATACAGCAATAAGAAAATAGGTGTCTGGTGTGCACCGGGCATCGAATATAACATATTTCCCTACGACCAGTCGACGCGCCGCCAGCTCCGATTTACCTACCGGCTTAGCACCACCTATGTCGACTACGAGGAAGAAACCATATATGACAAAACCTCCGAATGGCTGCCGGCAGAGAGATTGAGCGTGTCGCTCGATTTAATCCAAACCTGGGGATCCGTACATACGTCCCTTACAGGTTCGCACTACTTTCACGACTTTGATAGAAATCGACTGCAACTATACAGCCAACTGTCGGTTCGCCTTTTTGAAGGTTTTTCTTTCAATATCAACGGCAGTATATCTCGCATCCACGACCAACTTTCCCTGCCGAAGGGTGAGGCCACTGAAGAGGAGGTGCTACTACAGCGACGAGAGCTTGCGACCAGTTACGACTATTGGGCATCTATAGGTGTCAGTTACTCCTTCGGGTCGATCTATAACAACATCGTCAATCCACGATTTGGGAATTAAGATATCTCGCTAAGCTGATCTTTCAAGTGTAACAAGCTTCGGGAACATCCAAACCACTACATCTCATCACTAACCGTATCTGAACGCCAAAAGATGTCTACCTTCATCTAGTATATAACCGAGGTGAATATCCCCTCGCCCCTCAGTCTACCAACATACTCTATTGTCATGCAATAGGTTACGGCAACTAAGCCCTAGCGGCTGGTCAATCTATCATTAATACGAGATAGACGAAATCATATGAAAACAGGGAACTGTTTTTTTATCTTCTCTGTTAAAGAAAATACTTTACAAATTTGTAATGTTTTTGTATAGTGGTTGATCGTAATTGATTATATGGTGCTTAGACAATGAGAATATCAGCTCTTGAAAGATACGGCCTAAGATGCCTGGTGGCTCTAGCACGGGAAGGACCGGACCGGCAACTATCTATTTCTGAGATTGCCGAAATGGAGGGACTGTCCGTCGCTTACGCTTCCAAGCTCATGTCGATTCTTCGCAAGGCTGGTCTGGTAGCAGCAGTTCGCGGACGCAGCGGCGGCTTCTGCATTATGCATGATCCCCGTGAAGTGAGCCTGTTTGAGGTGCTTACCTCGCTTGGCGGCCCATTGATTGAACCGGACCAATGCGCCCGATACACGGGACAACTGGGCAGGTGTGTACATTACGACAACTGCTCCGTGCAGAATGTCCTTGACGGCCTGGCAGGTTACGTGGGCAATCTTCTCTCCAATACCACGTTACAGGACCTGATTGACAGCGAGAAGCCCGGCTCCGTCGAGGGTGCTAATTCTCACCTTATAGCAGGCGGCTCCCTCTTGAGAGTCCAATCGGTGCAAAAGAGCAACAGGAGCGACAAGATAAAAGCGACGAATGTTAAACAATGACAGTTGAAGGGTACGAGACCAATGGCTGATAGAAAACCACTGTTTGGTTTTAGGGACATACATGTTGAGGTGGAAGGGAAGGAAGTTGTAAACGGCGTCTCTCTGGAGATATGCCCCGGTGAGATTCACGCCATTATGGGTCCCAATGGCTCCGGCAAATCCTCTCTCTCCAACGCCCTCATGGGGCATCCCGGCTATGCCATTGCCAAAGGTGAGGCGTATCTTGATGAGCATAACCTGTTAAAGTTGAGTGCCGATGAACGTTCCCGGGCCGGCCTGTTTCTTGCCTTCCAGTACCCGCTTGCAATTCCGGGTGTGACAGTGGCCAACTTCATGCGAACAGCAGTGAAATCACATCGCGGGAAAGATGCCGATATGTCTGACTTCCGCAAATCATTCTTCAAGGAGATGGAGGATCTGTCAATTGATCGCTCCTTTGCCACCAGATACCTGAATGAGGGCTTTTCCGGCGGGGAAAAGAAGCGAGTCGAAATCCTGCAAATGGCCATGCTGAACCCAAAAATCGCTCTGCTGGACGAGACGGACTCAGGACTGGATATTGATGCTCTCAAAACTGTTTCTGACGGTATCAACCGCTTCCACAGCGACAACAACGGTATCCTTCTGGTCACCCACTACCAGCGGTTGCTGAACTACGTCAGGCCACATCACGTTCACGTCATGATGCACGGCAGGTTTGTCAAGGCCGGCGGGCCCGACCTGGCTCTCCAGCTTGAAGAAAAAGGCTACGACTGGATAGAGCAGGAAATGCGCGAAGAGGCAGAGGCATAGCTATGGCTGACTCGACAAACCCACAGAACGAAAAGCTGTCTTCACTCAACACTGACTACGCTGCCAAGTATGGTTTCCACGACCCGGTAGACTACTTCCACAAGGGCGCTAAGGGGATCAATCACGGAGTCGTCGAGATGATCTCCCGGATGAAAAAGGAGCCGAAGTGGATGGCCGAGCGTCGCCACGAAGCGCTGGACATATTCCTCTCAAAACCGATGCCGCTGTGGGGAAACACCAAGCTATTGAGCGAGATCGATCTTACCGATATCTACTATTTCATGAAGCCGGTTGAAGAGCAGAGCAAGAGTTGGGATGATGTACCGGATTACATCAAGAGGACTTTTGACCGTCTTGGGATTCCCGAAGCAGAAAGGAGGTTCCTCGGCGGTGTCTCTGCTCAGTACGAATCAGAGGTCGTCTACCACTCAATGCGCGAGGAACTTAAGAAACAAGGGGTAATATTCCTCGACATGGACAGCGCCCTCCGCGAACAGGAAGAAACCGTGCGGCATTACTTCGGGACGATCATTCCTTCCACCGACAACAAATTCGCGGCTCTAAATACGGCCGCATGGTCGGGCGGTTCGTTCATTTACATACCACCGGGTCTGAATGTGAAAATTCCACTACAGGCCTATTTTCGAATCAATGCCGAGAACATGGGGCAGTTCGAACGAACGCTCATCATTGCCGACAAAGGCTCCCGGATACATTATATCGAAGGCTGCACAGCGCCGATTTACTCAACTGACTCACTGCATGCGGCGGTCGTGGAAGTGATCGCTCTGGAGGGTTCCTATATCCGGTATACAACAATTCAGAACTGGTCCCGCAATGTCTTCAACCTCGTCACCAAGCGTGCTTCTGCCTATCGGAATGCCACCGTTGAATGGATCGACGGGAACATCGGTTCTCGGTTAAGTATGAAGTACCCTTGTATCCAGCTCTTAGGTGAAGGGGCAAAAGCCGAGGTTCTCTCGGTTGCTCTTGCCGGCGCCGGACAGCACCAGGATGCCGGAGCCAAGGTAATCCATGCTGCCCCCAACACCTCGTCGCGCATCACCTCCAAGTCCATCTCGAAGGATGACGGGCGCGCCTCGTATCGCGGACTGGTCAAGATTCACAAGAACGCCGTCAACTCCAAGGCGTCGGTTCAGTGCGACGCCTTGCTCATCGGAGAACAGGCTCGCTCCGACACTTACCCGACGATGGAAATCGACAACGACCAGGTCAGGGTGGAACACGAAGCCCGTGTGTCTAAAGTGGCCGAAGAACAACTGTTCTATCTTACCAGCCGCGGTCTCAGCGAGGATGAGGCCCGTCTTCTGATCATCAACGGCTTTATGGAACCCTTTACCAAAGAGCTTCCGATGGAATACGCCGTGGAACTGAACCGACTGATAGAACTTGAAATGGAAGGTAACGTAGGATAGCTATGGATAATGCTACAGCGACAAAGGCAACCGATTCTGCATATCTGATCGATGAACTTGCTCCGGCGCTGAATCGCGGGCCCAAGTGGCTTAAAGAAAAGAGACAGGCCTCTCGCGAAGCGTTTAATAGCGCCCCTCTCCCCCGCCGGGAACTGCACCTATGGCGTTATACCGACCCAGGCAAGTTCCTGATCAAGCAGGGCAGCATAACAGACACACTTCCTGTAAAAGAGCATGATACCGTCGAAGAAATCAAACTGAGTAGCCTGAAGCGTGGGCACCTCTCCGGCCTGGTGAACGACCTCGGTGGACAAGAGATCAGATTCTACGGAGTCGATGATTTGACAAAAAGGGGCATCATCGTTTCACGCCTTTCAGAAGCCATTGACAAATATCCCGAACTGGTCGAAAAGTACCTCTACCAGTTGGTCAACAGTCAGACGGGTAAGTTCGAGGCGATGAACGGTGCTCTCTTCAACGATGGCATCTTTATACATGTTCCTGACAGTATCGCACTTGAGAGCCCCTTGCACCTGCTGCGTGAATCTGGAGGAGAAAACTCGGCCTGCTTCCCTCGCCTGCTGATTATCGTCGGGAAAAACGCCGAGTTGACCGTGATCGATGAGTACACTGGCGGCTCGCCAAACATCGAGCAGGGCACCAGCTACACCAACAGTGCTGTTGAGATTTTTGGTCTTGAAAACAGCCGCACCCGTTACGTCTCCCTTCAACGACAGACGGCAGGCACGCATTCGTACCTGACTCATCGGGCCAGAATAGAGCGCGATGCCACGATGCTGACCATCTCACTTGCCTTCGGGGCATCAGTATCGAAACAGAATCTCGGCATTATCCTTAATGGTAAGGGAGCCGAAAGCAATTTGTACGGTCTGTTATTCGGTTCGCAGTCCCAGCATTTTGACAGCCACACCCGGCACCACCATGTTGCCAACAAGACGCTGTCAAATATCGACTTCAAGGTGGTACTTCGCGACCGGGCAGAGTCAGCCTACACCGGCCAGATTCGAATTGAAAAGGGAGCCAGAACCTGCGAGGCCTACCAGGAGAACCGCAATCTATTGTTGAATAAAGGAACCAGAGCCGAGACCATCCCGGAACTGGAGATTCTCAACGAGGATGTGATGTGTACGCACGGCGCCACCCTCGGCCCTATCGACCCACTTGAGGTTTTCTACCTAACATCACGCGGGATTCACCAAGCTGAAGCTGTCCGCATGATTGTCTCCGGTTTTGTGGAAGCAACCCTGCGGAAAGTCCCGGGAGATATGCAAGAACGAATCAGTAACTTCGTCGCTCAACGTCTGGAGGATATATAGCACATGGCTCAATTCAGAAAAGTGGCCGCTGTGCAGGAGATACCGGCAGGGAGCATGAAAGCGTTTGAAATCGATCACTACCTAATTGTCATCTGCAACACCGGCGATGGTATATTCGCTGTTGCGGATGAATGTTCGCACGATTCGGCTCCTATCAGCACGGGTGAACTACGCGGAGAGGAAGTCGTCTGTGCGCGCCATGGAGCACGGTTCAGTGTTAAGGATGGAAGCGTAAAAACACCGCCGGCAGTAGTTCCGATCGACATCTACCAAGTCAGAGTCGAAGGGAAAGACATTCTGGTTCTGCTCGATTGAAGCAGGTGGTTTCAAAAGGAAGGCATACACAGATGGAATCGAAGACAAAAAGCACATCGACAGCCATCGATTTTGAAAGCTGCCGTCTGAATCATGAAAGCATCAAGGCGGACTTCCCAATACTCAGCCAGACGATTGGCGGCCATCGCCTGGTCTATCTGGACAACGCCGCAACCACACAAAAGCCGCGAGTTGTCATTAACGCGCTCCTTGAGTATTACCGCAAGTTGAATGCCAATATCCACCGGGGGCTCCATCACCTTGCGGAGAAATCCACCGAGGCATACGAGCATACCCGAGAGCATGTGGCTCGCTTTATCGGTAATGTCGATGCACACGAGATCATCTTTACCAGAGGTGCAACCGAATCGATAAATCTGGTGGCTTACTCCTGGGGGGAAACAAACATCAGAGAGGGCGACGAGATTGTCATCACCGAGATGGAGCACCACTCCAACCTTGTGCCGTGGGTAATCCTTGCTCAGAAAAAGAAAGCGGTGCTTAAGCGGATACCGATTACACTCTGTGGACATCTCGATCTCAGCGACATCGACAGCATCATAACACCAAAAACAAAGCTGTTGGCCATAACGCACATGTCAAACGTACTGGGGACGATCAACCCTGTTGCAGAACTGACAGAACTGGCCAAGAAACAAGGGGCGGTGGTGCTGATTGACGGCGCCCAGGCTGTGCCTCACCTGCCGGTGGATGTGAAAGCTCTGGGAGCTGACTTCTATGCTTTCTCCGCTCACAAGATGCTCGGCCCGACGGGTGTCGGCGTGCTCTACGGTCGACGCAAACTTCTAGAGGCCATGCCGCCTTTCAACATGGGGGGCGAGATGATCCGTCAGGTTCGGTTTGACCGGATCACCTGGGCCGATATTCCATACAAGTTTGAAGGCGGAACCCCGAATATCGCCAACGTCGTCGCCTTTGACGCCGCACTGACGTATCTTGAAGAGATGGGTATGGACAATGTCCGCCAGCACGAAATTAACCTTATACGTTACGCTATTGAACGCTTGTCGCAAGTTAAGGGAATCGACATTCAGGGGCCGCAGGAGTACGCTCAGCGAGGAGGAGTCATATCATTTACTGACGTCGACATTCACCCGCATGACATCAGTACCTTCCTTGATTCCAAAGGCATCGCGATTAGAGCCGGCCACCACTGCGCCCAACCGCTGATGGGTGTTCTCGGCAAGATTGCCACGGCGAGAGCCTCCCTGTATATTTATAATGATGAGGCCGATGTCGACGCGCTGGTGGAAGCCCTGAACGAAATGAGGAGATATTTCGGACTATGAGCGAACCGCTCGACGACATGTATCGCGACATCATCCTCGACCACTACCGTTCGCCACGGGGGAGGAAACCTCTGAAGAAAGTAGACGTCACCTCCGATGGCTCTAACCCCTCCTGTGGCGACGAGGTATTCATGGAGGTAGAACTCGACAACGGCACGGTTAAGGATATTCATATCGACTGCCACGGCTGCGCCATCTCGGTTGCATCGGCTTCCATGCTGGCTGAGATCGTCAAGGGTAAGTCGATAGCTCAGACCAAGATAATCGCCGAAACAGTCAAGAGAATGCTGAAAGGTGAGAACACCGAAATCCCTGACGACATTGGCGACCTTGATGCCTTGAAGGGCGTACGCAACTTCCCGGTACGCATCAAGTGTGCCCTTCTGGCGTGGGTTACCCTCCTGGAGGGAATCAAGAACTACGAAAAGGGCAACCGCAATGACCATGCCAAGCTGTCAACAGAAGATAATGAGTAACCGCTCCGGGGAATGAGCAAAACCCAAGAGAGCACAAAGAGAAAGTGTAGCCTCCTGGGAGAGTATGTCAGTGCCAACCAAGGAAGAAATCATCGCAGCCCTTAAGCAAGTCAAGGACCCTGAAGTCGGACTCAGTATCATCGATCTCGGATTAGTGTACGACGTCAGCATTGATGTGGACGGTAAAGTTCAGATCAAGATGACCCTCACGACCCCGGCCTGTCCCTACGGTAAAATCCTCATCGCTCAGGCGCATAGCGCAACCTCACAAGTGGGAGGCGTTAGGGAAGTCGATGTCAAGCTCGTCTGGGACCCACCATGGAACCCCAAGGAGATGTGCTCCGATCTCGCTAAGGATATCTTAAACATCTGGTAGCGGAAGTGCGAAGGCAGCACAATCAGCCTATCTCAAGCATCTTCTCAAGAGCCAGCAGAGCTTCACTTCGTACCGGCTCAGTAACCCTGATCGGTTTTATATCGGCCCAATTCTCCAGCGTATAGGCCAGATCGTTGAGGGTCGTTCGATACATATTGGCGCAAACGGGGCAGGTCTGACCGGACAACTCAAAGATCTTCTTGTCCGGGTACTGACGGGCCATGCGGTTCACGAGATTCATCTCAGTCCCGATAGCGATAATCGACCCTACCGGCGCCTCGGCACAGTATTTCACAATGAAACTTGTTGAGCCATGCGCATCCGCCTGAGAGACAACATCCGGGATACATTCAGGATGAACTACTACCATCACCCCCGGATACTGCCGCCGCACCTGCTGGACGTGCTCCGCTTTGAAAGTAGTGTGGACATGGCAGTGGCCCTTCCACAGGACCAATCTGGCCCGGTCAATCTGTTCATCGGTCAGTCCGCCATTATCACGAGAGAAATCCCAGATTACGATCTCGTCCGGTTTCAACCCGAACTTCATACCGGTGTTGTAACCGAGGTTCTCATCGGGAAAGAAGAACACTTTTTCTCTACGATCGAATCCGTACTTAAACGCGTTGACAGCATTCGACGAGGTACAGATTACACCGCCGTAACGACCGGTAAATGCCTTCAAGCCGGCGGTGGTATTCATATAGGAGATCGGCATGATCTTGCGTTCAGCTCCAAACCGCTTGAGGTACCCCCAGGCTTCCATGACATCAGCCCTCTCCGCCATGTCGGCCATCGGGCAACCGGCCAGCGGATTAGGAAGAAAGACGGTCTGGTGGTCGCCGGTTAGAATATCAGCCGCCTCGGCCATGAAAAGAACGCCACAAAAAACAATGATCTCAGCTTCCTTGTGCTCAGCCGCTATCTCGGATAAGCCATAGCTGTCGCCAACATAGTCACCATATTCAACCACTTCAATGCGCTGGTAATGGTGGGTCAAGATGCACAGCTTCTTGCTGAGTTTTTTCTTGGCGGCTGTAATGCGTTCTTGCAGCTCGTCAGTCTTTGCTTCGCGATACTCTTTCGGAAGGGAAAAGTACATATACCTAATCTTTCTGTTTCGCTCTCTTTGGCCGAGTCAGCTTCGTAGGTCGGGTTCCGAATGGAGCGAAGCGGAATAAGAAACCCGACAATAGCTTAGCAATAAATGTCTGCCATGACGAACAATCGAAACCACCTATGAGCTTTTTTGGCGCCTCTCTTGAAATTAACCCGCCAGAGGAGGTTGTATCGCTTGGGGAGGGGCATATTACAAATCCTTACAGCGCCTTGGCTCTCACTACTCTCGAGAAGTTCTTTCCCATCTTTCGAGCGTATCCATTACGGCTTTTTCTGCGCTTGCAGGAATATGTAATTTTAACCTTTGAGCGATTTTCTCTAAGTCTTTTTTCGCCTCGTTGCCCTGAATAGCAAACAAATAGTTCTCAGGATTCACCAGCAGCATTCTCTGAATGCTCTGAGCAAGAGAATTTAAGCAAGATAGATTAAAAGCAAGTTGATTAATCACATCTTGGGAAGAGCAGTCAGTGGCAATATCACACGAAATTGCATAAATCATTACCAACAAACGAGCTTGAGTAAGGGCATTTACTATTCCCATTGATGTGACCGTCGTAAGGGCATTGTCGGCATTCAAACCTATCGATAATATATTGTCATAATGTTTGTCTAAGATTGGAAGAATACTGTCCTCAACGAACGAGTGGGCATCTTCCAATATAATCGGTTGGTTAGCGATGCTTCGCCAGTTTTCATGGAAACTGCTATCGGTTAATGCGCTATTCAAATCGTCTTCCGCGCAGGCGGCTCGATTTACCAAGAATACTATCACCGAGACGACGAAGATTACCGGTAAGAGCCGTAGTTGTGCTTTCATTTGTTGATGCTCTGGCCTATGTAGAACGTGGCGCTGAACCCAAAACTGAATCTCTGATGGTCAGTTTTACTCCTATAATAGAAAAAGTTCTCTTTCCATTCGGTGTTACCGGCAGCAAACGCTAAGGCAAAATTGAGAGTCGCATTTTCACTAACAGGTAATTTAAGACCCGCGGATAAATCTATCTGTTCGGCATCTCCATCCTGATCGGCTACTCCCATTTCATAATCAAGAGAGGCCAACCCACCTGAAAGGCCAAGAGTGATGCTCGGTCTGCTGTCAGGATTCTCGGCCAGGGTCATGGCTGGAATCAGGACAAACACGATGATTAATAACGCTTGTTTCATTTTGCTTCTCCTCCGTATATATGTTCAACAACTTCAGTACTCCTTTCAAGGACATCATAATTTTAACAACAGCACAGGGTGAGAGGTTCACTCGCGACTATACTACCCGTTCAATTTCTCTAACTGCCTGAAAAGCTCATCGTTGTTGGGCAGCTCAAAAGGTGACAGGCGTTCAATCCAACGGATTTTACCCTCCATGTCAATTAAGAAAACGGTGCGCTCCGCATACCCTTTCTTATTCAGCACCCGGTATTTTCCGGCCACCTCACCGTGAGGGTAATAGTCCGACATCAACGGGAACGAAAGCCCACCCAGCGACTTCGCCCAGGCTTTGTGACACGCCACCGAATCAACCGAAATGCCCAGAAGCTGCGCGTTATTCTCCTCAAGCCTGGCAAACACTGCCTGATAGCCTGGAATCTGGGTCGCACAGACAGGTGTGAAATCACCCGGATAGAAAGCGAGGATGACATTCTTGCGACCCCTGTACCAGGCCAAGTTCAGCTCTCCCTCATTGTGAGTGGGGAGAGTGAAGTCGGGGGCGTAATCACCGACCTTCGGAGCTTTCACGTTGTCTTCATTGCCACCAGCGATCTCCACCTCCACTTCTGATGCTGCTATTCATTGTACTCCTCGTAATAGTCATCGATGTCATCTGACCTCTCCCTGAGATATTTGTCCGCTGGAGGATATTCTTCATCATCGTACATCTCAGAGAATTTGCTCTTGTGCTCCCCGCACACCGGACAGATCTCCGGCGGTTCGCCGTCGTCATGGATATATCCGCAGAAATCACATACCCATTGCATGGCCGTCTTTTCTCCTTAGTTGACAATCTTAAGTGCTCTTATATATTCCACTGCTTTTCTCATTCGTTCCACCACCACCGGTTTGGATAGAATCGCGAGAACATCAAAAAGACCCGGTCCTGCCGGTGTCCCCGTGACTGCCAAGCGAGTAGGATGAATCAACTCTGCTCTCTTTAATCCCCGTTCCTCTGCCAAAGTACTAAGGGCCGCTTCTGTATTCTCGGAGGTAAACTCCGGCAACGCTTCAAATCGATTAGTCAACTCCTCAAGCAGGTCAGCTCTTTCGGCAGTGAATTGCTTTTCCACAGCCTTCGGATCATATCGGTAATCAAACGAGAAAAAGTAACTACCAAGCGTAACGAAATCAGAAAGACGGTGAACCCGGTCTTTAAGAACACCCACCACGGCGCGGAGATAATCCCATCGCGTCTCAAGCCAGTACTTGGTGGAAAGACCGGCATTAACCAAAAACGGGGCAACCATCATGGCTAGTTCATGATCGGCCTTTCGGGCGATGTATTTCTTGTTGAACGCGAGCAGCTTCTCTTCATCAAAGATAGCGTTGGAGGGATTGAAACTGTCCGGATCGAAGATTTCAATCAGTTCGTCAACGGTGTAAACTTCGCGGTCAGTCTTGGGCGACCATCCCAGCAAACAAAGATAGTTGAACATCGCTTCAGGGAGGATTCCCTCGGCACTGTACTGGTTAATATCCTTGTCGCCATGTCGCTTAGAGACTTTCTTCTTGTCGGGCCGAAGAGTCAGCGGGATGTGCCCGAAGCTTGGCTCTTGAAAACCGAGAGCACGATAAATATGTAGCTGTTTGAATGTGTTGGTAATATGATCATTGCCCCGGATGACGTGAGTGATGCCCATATCGTGATCGTCCACAACCACCGCCAGGTTATAGGTCGCCGTGCCATCCGAGCGAGCAATGATGAAGTCCTCAATATCCTCATTCCGGCGCGTCAACCTACCGGATACCATATCTTCAAATGTTGTCTCACCATCCGGGATCTTGAGACGGATGGCAAAATCTAGACCTAAGGCAAGCTGGACTTGTACTTCCTTATCAGAGAGTCGCAGACACCGCCTGTCATAGCGAAGTGGTTTCTTTTCGGCACGGGCTTTGCGCCGGGCCTCGTCCAACTCCTCAGGAGTGCAGAAACATCGGTAGCCATACCCGATCTTCAGGATCTCCTGTGCAAAGCGTTTATAAGCATCCGTTCTCTGGGATTGGTAGACAATCTCCTCATCCCAGGACAGGCCGAGCCATTTCATGGCGGAGAGTATTGGCTCTATCAAAGATGCCTGAGAGCGCTCGACATCGGTGTCTTCAATCCTCACCAGGAACTTGCCGCCGGCGTGACGAGCAAACAAGTAATTGAAAATCGCCGTCCGTGCCGTACCAACGTGAAGAAAACCGGTCGGCGACGGAGCAATGCGAACCCTGACAGGCTGGTCACTCATCAGACATCACTCTGCCCTTCACTCCCCTGGTCTTTCCTTGAATTGTCCGACTCGGATGGCGGCGCCGGAGGAGCCGTGGGAGGGGGCGTCGATTGCGGTGGTGGCCCAGATTCAGGAGGGGGTACATACGACTGCGCGCCAGTGTAGCCGGTCAGGGGTTGACCCCCTGATGCCGCCGGTACCGGGCCGCCAACCGGTTCCAGAACCAGCTCATAACCACCCACCAGTCTGGCAATCAGGTTGTAGACCAGCACAATGATGACGCCAATGATCGTATAGAAGATGGCTCCCATGATAGCGAACATAATCGGGAGAACAACAAGCATGATACCCACCGGCATCCCCCCCATGTCAAGATCGAAGCCACCCGGTTGAAACTGGGAAAACCGGGACATGATGGCTATGATAAATCCTGCAAACAAGGCATAAAGCAACCCGAAGATAAAACCTACAATGAGATTGAAAAAAAACGAGACCTTAATAAAAGGCCAGATACCGACAGACTTCACTTCGTAACGCATTATTTCCCCTTGTCTATCTGTTAAATAACTTTCATTCTTCTCATGTACCGTTTGTTTATTGGCTTATTGTCAAAGATAGCGCACCCTCGCAAAATCTCAAGTCAATAGTTATGTTACGAATCCTACCCGTTTACTTAACCTCTTTCTCCCCACACTGTGCAACCATCTCGTTGAGTAGTCCTTTACGGAGTAGATTACAGACTTCTCCGGGTACACATTGTCTCATACCCCTTCTTCCCTCAAACCTCTGTGCTTCTGATAAAAGGTATCATCCATACTTAGAACTCCCCCCGGCATTCCTAACTCAGTCTAATAATCGACTAAAATTATTCGGAATGAACTTAGTGTTTGGCAAAAGTCAAGCGAAACTACCCACCAATATGCACTACGATCACTGAGCTAGCTCTACCTGCATGAAGCAGGTTCCTAAAGAAGGTTTTTATTTGGCAACGCCTACTTTACCCGTCAGCCCAGATTATACAGTTCCGTCGTGCAACCCTATTTCCTTTGACATCTTTTTGTCGCGCAACGCTGCCTGAGCCGCCGCCAAACGGGCAATCGGCACCCGAAACGGCGAGCAGGATACATAGTCCAATCCAACTTCATGACAGAACACGACTGAATCCGGGTCTCCCCCGTGTTCCCCGCAGATACCTACCTTGAGGTCTGGTCGTGCCTTCCTTCCCCTCTCGGTACCGATTCTTACGAGCTGCCCCACCCCAGCCTGGTCGAGCGTTATAAACGGGTCGTTAGGCAGGATTCCGTGTTCGATGTAGTACTTCAGAAATCTGCCTGCATCATCACGAGAAAAACCCATGGCCATCTGGGTCAGATCATTGGTGCCGAAACTGAAGAAGTCCGCTTCAGCAGCTATCTCATCGGCGGTAAGAGCCGCGCGAGGTATTTCAATCATCGTCCCCACAAGGTACTGCAAATTCTTAACGCGGTATTTTGCCATCACCTCATTGGCCACGCGCACCACCACTTCTTTCTGATTCTTGAACTCGTTGACATGACCGACCAGAGGAATCATGATCTCAGGAAGGACCTTTTTCTTTTCCTTTGTCAACTCACAGGCCGCTTGCATAATGGCCCGTACTTGCATCTCCGTTATTTCAGGGTACACAATACCCAGCCGGCAGCCGCGGTGACCAAGCATGGGATTAAGTTCGGTCAATTCTTCAATGCGCTGAATTACCTTATTCAACTTGGCCAGATCTTCCTCATAGTCCTCACCCTTCGGATCCAACTGTGCAATCTTGGCCTCAATCTCGTCTCTTCGAGGTAGGAACTCATGCAGAGGTGGGTCCAGTGTGCGGATAGTTACCGGTAGACCTTTCATAACGCTAAAGATTTTCTTAAAGTCCTTTTTCTGAAACGAGATCAGGTTTTCAAGCGCAGCCTGTCGCTCCTCGGGAGAGTCCGCCAGAATCATCTCCTGTACAACAGGAATCCTATCCTCGGCAAAGAACATATGCTCGGTTCGACACAGTCCAATACCCTCCGCACCAAATTTCAGCGCGTGGCTCGATTCGCGCGGCGTGTCGGCATTGGCGCGCACTCTGAGCTTGCGGACTTCGTCAGCCCACTTCATGAACTGGGAGAACTCACCTAATAGCTCCGGCTCAACGGTAGCGACCTCGCCAAGGATGACCTCGCCAGAGGTGCCATTAAGAGTAACGATTTCCCCCTCCTTAATAATAAGCTTACCCACCTGAAACTGCTTCTTGGCGGCATTTACACGGATCGCCTCCACACCGGTGACACAGCACTTACCCATACCACGCGCTACCACCGCAGCATGCGATGTCATCCCTCCGCGCGCCGTCAGAATGCCCATCGCCACGCTCATACCATCGATGTCATCCGGGTTGGTCTCCTCCCGGACAAGGATCGTCGATCGCTTGGCACCGTGCTGCACCACGTCATCGGCCGTGAAATAGACTTCTCCCGAAGCCGCTCCGGGTGAAGCCGGTAGCCCTTTGGCAATAACTTCGTATCCAGCGCTCGGGTCGAGATTGGGGTGCAACAACTGATCGAGTTGCTGTGGATCTATGCGCAGCAGCGCTTCCTCTTTGGTAATCAGCTTCTCCTTGACCATATCTACGGCAATCTTGATGGCCGCTTGTACCGTGCGCTTGCCGTTGCGGGTCTGGAGCATATACAGCTTATTCTCCTGCACCGTAAACTCGAAATCCTGAACATCACGGTAATGCTTCTCAAGGCGGGCAGTGATGTTTTTGAGCTCTTTGTACACAGCCGGCATCTCTCGGGCCAACTCGCTGATCTGCTGAGGCGTACGGACACCGGCAACGACATCCTCACCCTGCGCATTTACAAGGTACTCGCCGTAGAATTCCTTCCCGCCAGTAGCCGGATTACGAGTAAAACCAACCCCCGTAGCAGAGTGATTGCCCATGTTCCCGAACACCATTGCCTGAACAGTGACCGCCGTCCCCAACTCAGAGGGAATACCGTGTAAGCGACGGTAAGAAATGGCGCGTGGGTTGTTCCAACTGCGAAATACAGCGTCGCGAGCTACACGAAGCTGGGTATATGGATCGTCGGGAAACTCCTCCCCCGATTTCCGTTTGATGATCTGTTTGAATTTCTTGATAATTACTTTGAGGTCATTCTCCTGAAGGGAGCTATCCTGTTTAATGCGGTGCTCGGCCTTCTTCTTGGTAATAGTCTCCTCAAACAGCTCTTTGTCAATACCGAGGACGACATTGCCAAACATGGATATAAATCGTCGATAATTGTCCAGGGCAAAACGCATATTGCCCGTCTTCGTAGCCAGTCCTTCAACCGTCTCAGGATTAAGACCGAGATTCAGGATAGTGTCCATCATGCCCGGCATGGAGAACTTCGCACCCGAACGTACTGAGACCAAAAGCGGATCCGAGGGGTCCCCGAACTTCTTTCCTACTGCCTTCTCAATCATGGCCACATGTTTTTCGAGCTGCCGGTCAATTGCAGCCGGTACTTCTAGAGAATTCTCATAATAAAGACGGCACACCTCCGTAGTGAGAGTGAAACCGGGCGGAACCGGGACACCAGCCTTACTCATCTCCGCCAGATTGGCCCCCTTCCCTCCCAGAAGATCCTTCATCGAAGCATCACCATCAGCCTTACCAGACCCAAAGAAGTAGTAATACCGTGCTGAAGGCGCAGCTTTTCGAGACTTGGTCTTGGCTGCCTTGGAACGTGATTTCTTGGATGGCTTCTTGGTAGCCGACTTTTTGGAAACGGCCGTTTTCCTGACAGACATAATCTATCCCTCTTCGCTAAGTCAACTCATCAGAAAATCAGGGCAAATTTATCAAAAAATGCTGTTCCGAGCAAGATAAAAGCCGACTGAGAGTGAAGATGATTCTTAGATGGCCTCCATTTTCGAAAAAAGGGAACCTACATAGTAAAGAAACGCTCCCCATTGATGATCTTTTCCAGAATCCGGATAGTCTTCTCAACCGGCGAGTGCATGATGTCGGCAGTGTTAAACGTGGCGCGGACAACTTCCCGGGGGGCTTCCCGACCGGTCTTTCCCCGGCCACTGCGGAGCTTTTTCTTGTGTGTCAGGTTGTACTGGCGCTGGTACTCTTTTGCCTTCTCCTTGTGCATTTGATAGTACCGCCGTTGATATTCCCGACGCATCTCCTCTGTCGACAGCTTGCGCTTTTTCACACCCATGTCCTGTAGTGGATTTTGTGACGCTGCATCGGCCTTGGCCGAGGGAGATTTCTTTGGCCGTGGCATCCTACTACCTCACTTTCCCTGTGGTTCGCAGCAACTACCTTTGGCCCATTTCCCAAGCTAGCTGCTGTTAGGTAACTCCAAGAACAAAACCATAGGAAAACTTTACCGTATGTCAAGTATTATTTTCAATAAATCGAAAAATAGTTTTGGTAAGGGCTAGTGGTATTGTGACTTATATTTGAGGTTTTTATCTTTAATTATAGTCTGCTGCAGAACTGTAAGTTATAGGGTATTATTATAGATCGTCTAACACCTTGCCAATCAAGTCACAAGGCGAGAAGCTGCCTGAACCCAACATACAGTAAACATCACATCAATATTTCATACCAACTTGCCATCAAAGATCAAGTTTTGAGATTCGGTACTGTCATTCCTGCGAAAGCGAGCCAGGTCCGACCCCGCCCCAGGCGGGACGACCAGGCAGCCTGTCTGGCAGGAATCTGAGGATCTACTGGATTCCCGCTTGCGCGGGAATGACCATCTTTGTGTGTATACTCTACTTTTGACAGCAACTTGGTATCACTCTCAAAAAGCAGTCGATAGCCAAATCATTGTTACGTTGTCGCCAGAGTGACGGCCCACACCAACATTGTTGCCTTTCTGGCTAAACGCCCTGGGGAGTGGGTCCGAAAACTTTGGTCACTCCCCGAGTTACCAGGGAGTGGCCAGTATGAAGAAAGTACATTTACTATCGATCGAACGAGGCTATCAAGCCTTCGCCCTAGCAAACTTGACCAATTCAACCACTATGTAAGCCGCAACGCCCATAACCATTATCCAGAAGACAGCTAGAAACCAGCCGCTATGGTTTGGATTGGAAGCATTAAAGGCCGCTTCTCCCCACAGGCCCAGATCTTGAACCCGGTTGATGAACAGGGAAATTCGCCCCATAACCGTATACCCAAAGGAGGCTCCGAACCCAATCATCAAAATCCATATCCCAAATTTGGCCACTCCGCCAAAAACACCTGTATGAGACTTGGAGAAGAAGAAATAAAACAAACCGGCGATAGCTCCTGCAAAAATGATAACTTGCGAGTAGCCGGCGGTGGCATCCAGAAAACCCTGCCCCCAGAAATTACCCAAATCAATATTGGCCATAGATGCGTAGAGCTGTTTATTGACCCTGTTTGCCATTTCAAGGGGGACAGCAAGACCAGTAGCAATACCGATATATAGGGCCAGAGGCCAACGGGATACCCAGGCATAGTTGCGAGAGAATCTGGTCCACATCATAGCTCCCAGAATAGCCGGGATCCAGTACCACGGCGTCGAGGAATTGAACCAGAGGAGATACCAGTCTCCATCAGACAGCCTCTGAAAGAGTAAAGGAACAAGAGCATTGTGCCACAGAATTATGACAAAGTACCCTGCGGAAACGCCAACCACAAGGTGCTCGGCAAGCTTGTAAAACGGGTTATCCTTGTATAGAAATGAAAATGTCGCCAACGTTAGAAAGGCTCCAAGAGTAGTCCATAAAAAAGTTCCAAAATCCATATCAGATCACCTCCCTACTTCTTCTCATCACGACGGCCCATGAAGTAACCGATGTTACCCATGAGGATGAACAGGATTATTACCAGATGAGCATATACCTGGACGCGCATTCCGTCCTTGGCCAGACCGGGGTTATTGGCCATCTCTTCATACTGAGCCGCACCGTAGAGGCCAGCCATGAGACCAAAGATCTGTCTTGAGTTCAGATACGGATAATAGTCGGCCCCCATAACGCCGGTCAGGCCAAGCGCCAGTGGGAAGTAAAACCTCCCCTGACCGTAAGATATCCAGGCGTCGGTGATGTTACCCGCCGATAGGTCAACCACGCATGCTACCTGGTCGTAATTCTGAACTCCTTGCATCATGGGAATCGAATCGAGCGGCGTCCCATAGTAATCAGTTGGAAATGGAATGCGGAAGTTCTGTCCCATACCCAGTATGACCAGCGCGAAGTAAGGTTTGTAACCGAGAAATGCATAATCTTCCCCGTTCCTTATTTCCCTGCCTTCATACAGGACACCATTATATTCGCGATCAAGCATAAGTGAATCAGAAATGTTCAGGATTGCTTGTTCGGCCATCCCTGGACCGTTTTGCGATAGGGCCGTAACTATCACTTTCAGATTCTTTCTGAAACAATGCTCCATAACAGCGTAGCACATAGGATGAAGTTCAGCCAGGGCATTGGGATCGTAATCAATGGCGATAAAAACGATCTCGCCCGGTTTAAGGGTATCGATGAAATCGTATATCGACCTCACCTCACCCTCAACCCTGATCGGTACCTGAAAGGGCACGATATATGTGACCGCACAGACAACCACCAGGAGAAGAAAGACCCAGCGTCGATCAAGGGACATCATTCTATCGAATATGTTCATGCCGGTTCCTCCTTAACCTTTACCCAGGTAGCCGCGCTCGATACCGAGAATAATCTTCAATGATGTAGCCACCATCCCCAGGCCTACGCCGATAATGATTGCCCTTTTGGCAGCCAGGTTGGGCACGTTCAAAAGCCACGAAGCAGTATCGGCTATAACCGGTCCGATGGGTCCTAAGTAGGGATTAAATCTCAGCATTACAACAAGCGCCGCGACCAGAAGAAGGGAAGCCATGATGTTGCGCGCCCGAAACGCTCGATAGGCCGCCGAGGCAATAAAAAAGGCCAGGAGCGCAAACATCGTGGACTGAATAGGTATCATAATGTAATCAAAAAAATGCCGGAACATTGGGTTGGAAAGCCCTTCAGCAGTCATGAAATAAAATCCCCAGGAGCCATCCCGGTATCCGGTGAAGCCGAAGAGGATCATCAAAAACAGACCCGCCAGAGTTATAATTGGATAACCCCAACCGGACTTGTGAGCTTTTATCTTGGCAACTGAGACACGAATCAGCGACCATATCCCCAGCGCCAGAGCAAAAATCCCGATGATGTAGATCCAGTCAAGGAGGAACTCGTAAATCCATTCGGAACTTTCGTGAGGCACAAAATACTGAAAGATCATGAAGATGCCAAAGATAAAAACGAGCATAAGTGGAATTTGTCTTCGCATATCTCTCTTCCTCCTATTTGGCCACCACAAAGAGGTCAGTAAATGCTGTCCAATCCAGGTTTACTGCTATAAGTCCCAGCAGAGCCAATACCATAACAGCCGCTTTGGCATAGTCCTGAGCTTTCAACGATCCGAGAAGGATCGGTTCTCGTCCGAGGTACGCTGAAGCGGCATACAGTTCCTCTCCAATGAGAGTGTAGTCACAGGCTACTATGAAGAACGGAAGCTGGGCAACCTGGTCAGTCCCGGCAATCTGAATCGAGCCGGCCAGTGCTCCCGTCTCGGCCAGGATCAACGACTCCGCAAAGAACACGCCCATGTACATATTGGTGGCGGGAAGTTCACGAAGCATTGTGCCGTTGACCGCCGCAACGTATGCAAATTGGGACTGGGTAACAAAATAAACGATGTCTTCGTAGTAGTCGTCCGGACGACCGGCATCGAGATAAGCTGACTTTACTATCTCCTGCGCCACAGTCATAACGATGGGATCGTAGCAGGGAACAATAAGCTTGGTCTGGTATTCAGCAACCCGCTTTGCCACGCGCCCCAAGATCGTAAAGGAGGCTATTGTTCCGATGTCCGCAGCGGTTCCCAATCCGAGCACATACAGGATCGGCTTACCCATTTCTGTAGCCCGTCCGATAGCATCGTCAACTGCCTCAATCCCCGCCAATGGGCGAACATACAGGTCGGCTCCCCTCCTTGCTTTAGTAACAAAGAATACAGTCAGAAAAGTAAATACGATTACTGCAACAAAAACAGGTATTCTCCCAGTGTTGAAAAACTGCCCATATGATTGTACTGGTCCTGCAATCTCCGAAGAAGTACGAATTGTCGAATCGGCCGTTACAGCATCGACACGGTAGTAATAGTCGGCATGGTCGGCCAGGTAGTCGCCCGACACCTTCTCCTTCACTCCAGCGTCTACATAGGAGGTTTGACCTGAGAGAGCTGTCCCAACCTTACGCCATTCTCCCTGTTCGGGATACGACTTGTGCGCCTGAGGAATCATGTCAATGGCCTGCGCCCTCTCCCTGCGTAATTGTCCTAAACGATCTTTATGCAGGGGAAGCCACCGCTCACTGGCTGCAATCGTGTCGACATAAAAAGCCACCGAGTCAGCGAAGCCCACGCCCGGTTCTCCCTTCCGGTGCACCTTCAAGCGCTTCTTTGCCCGTGGGAGAAAAGCCTGCAGTTCTGCGATGTAGGCTTCTGTTTGTGCCAAGCTGTTCCGTATCCCCTTAAGCGTGTCCATGAAAAACGGCGTCCAGCGAAATATCTCATAGGAAAGCACCGAGTTCTGCCCAGCGCCGTCGTCAGATGAGATTTCCCACTCCAGAGTAACGGAGTGGCCGTGGTCATCATCCGTGTCCCATGCCTTCAGGTTCCCCACGGGCGCCGGGGGCAGGATTGAATCCCCACGGGTGGAGTCCGCCGAAATAGAATCAGGCGGCCCTATACCTTCCTGGGCGCCTGTCAGAGTGAAGGCACAGAGAACAAGGAGAAAAGCAATCAAAGATCTACACTTCATACAGTTCTCCCTTACTATGCGCAGATGCGTTCAACTTATCAGTCCCAACCAATCTCTAAACAGAAACGTAATGCGCCCCACCAGCAGAGAAATACGGCCCATGACCGTATATCCAAATGAGGCACCGAATGTAATCATCAAAATCCAGATACCAACCCTTGAAGCAGTGCCAAAGGCGCCCTTGTGCTCCTTGGAAAAGAAAAAGTAAATGATGCCACAGATGACACCAAGGAAAATAACCCAATTGCCCACGATGGCGACAAACTGTCCCGAGGCGGAAAGACTGAAATTGGAGAAAAAGTGTTCTACTCCCTGCCAGTTCACAAGCAGTGGCACAAACGTAGCCGAGACCTGTTCAATAAAATCAGATCTCAAATAACGGACAAAATTCAACCCGGCGAAGGTACCGACAATAAAAGCCAACGGCCATCGGGCAAACCAACCGTACTTGCTCGATAACCGCATCAGAAGCATTATCCCCAGGATGACCGGTATAAAATAGACGAAGTTGTACGAACCCGGTTGGTACGGGACCTGGAAAAACTCCGAGAGACTGCGCGAAAGTCGGGGAATCAGGTTACCGACGATGGTCGTCCAAAAACCCATTGACATCCAGAAAGCAGCTGATATCCCGACAAACAGATGCTCGGCGAATTTGTAAAAGGGGTTGTCTTTGTAAAGGAATGAGAGTATCGCTAGGGTCAAGAAGGCTGAAAAGGTCACTTTAAAGCCACCGATCAGGTAGTGCTCCTGGACCGACGCCAGGGATGTCGATCTGAGAATCCAAGTCAAAATAAACAGCCCAAAGATCGCCGCCATGACAATAATTGTCGAGCGTCTCATCGTTTCCTCTCCCGCCGGCGGCTGATAAAGTAGGAGATGTTTCCGATGACGATGAAAGCCATTATAACCATGTGAGCCAGTGTCTGCGGCCCCATCATCCGTAAACCCGGAGTGCCCCTCTCTTCCAAATGAGGATACTGCCTGACAAGCTCTGATTCATATTCAGCCGCACCCTTGACGCCTCCCAACAGTCCCAGCAGTTGTTTGGGGTAATAGGGATACAATTGCGGAGCCACAACGGCTGCCACACCGGCGCCCAAAGGTACGTTGACGCGATCGCCAACATAAAGGACCCATTCTTTGATACCAGGCTTCCCACCGCCCATTGATATGATCAGATCCAGGTCTTTACAGGACCTGATGTCGTCGAAGATGCTGGTACTATCCAACGGAACACCGTTGACGTCAGTTGGAAACATCATTCTGAAATCGGTCACGATAATATTCAGCACGTTCTCGTTACCGGCCTTGAAGCCAAGATTGATATAATCCACTCCGTCCAGCTTCTCAGGGAATTCTCCTTTTACCACCCTTTCAAGCGATTGAGTCAGCAGCGCCTGTCCGGTAGCCCACAGCGTCATGAAGACCACCTTGTGTCCCTTTGTAAGACAGTGCCTCGAAATGGCGTCAGCCATCGGCTGTACCTCGGGAGCCATAGCCGGATCAAAATCGAAGGCGAGGAGCACCCTGGAACCAGCCGGCAGCGACTCAACTTTGTCGAACAACCTCCTGACTATCAGAGTGGCTCGTTCCTGAAAGGTGATGGGGAAAAGAATCGGGGCGGCCACGGCAATAAAGATAAAAAGGAACACAATACGCCGGTCAACCTCTTTAGCCCTCAACGAGCGGACCAGTATCCACAACAGGCCGGCGCCTATGAACATCAGTGAAATCACCCTGCCGATGTCGGAGAGCACTACTAACGGTATTCTGAAAGCAACGTCAGACACTCTCATCCCCCAAGTATGTGCGCTCGATTCCAAGAATAAGGCGCAGTGACATTGAGATAACTCCCAAGCCGATACCGATCATAATAGCCCTTTGCCCCGCCAGGTTAGGTGAATTCATTATCCAGATGGCCAAATTCGGCACCTGAAGCACCGAGAATGATTCCGGAATCCAGGCGGTCAGCATCATCCCAAAGGGTGTACGTCCCAATAAAATGACAAAAGCTGCTATCAGCAGAATCGTGGCTTCCCGGTTCTTTGCGCGAAACGCCCGGTAAGAAGCCGAAGCGACAAAAAAGGCCAGCAGGGCATACATGGTCGATTGCAGCGGGAGAAATACATAAGTAAAGATCTCCTGAAGCAACGAGCCCTCGGTTGTGGGGGAAGCTGCAATACCCCCGGGGTTGCCGATCTTAAGCAGACCGGCCGCGAGCATGATAAAAAAACCGCCCAGGGTGACGATTGAAAATCCCCAGTCCTTTTTCCGACGGCGGAGCTTGTTGAGGTGTATGCGCATAAGATTGCCGCCACCCAGGAAAAAAGCAAAGACGGCAATAACGTCGAAAAACAGCGAGCAGGTCTGTTCCAATCCCTCCAGCGGGGGGATGAAGAATGAGAAAATCATGATCATTCCGATGAGGAAGGTAATGATTATAGGTATCTGGCGCTTCATGTCAGTTTACCTGGTCGAGAATATATCCCGAAGTCCTGTTGTTATGTGTTGTATCCACTCCACATTCCAGGCCTCGCCGATGGTCGCAGTCAAGACCCCAATTAATATGGCTGCCATCGCGATGGCCTTTCCCACGTCCTGCCCTTTCAGCGATCCCATTTGTTTCGGCTCGCCTGACAAGTATGCGGAGGCAGCGAACAGTTCCTCTCCGATTAATGTAAAATCACACGCCGCAATAAAGAACGGAAGCTGGGCCGGTCGCGCCGTGCCCGCTATCTGTATAGCGCCGACCGAGTTTCCCGTTTCCGCAAGGATTAACGACTCGGCAAAGAACGCCCCCAGCAAAAAGACCGTCGCCGGTCTCTCGCGTACCATGATGCCGTCGACGGCGGCCACGTAGCCGAACTGCTCGTCCGTGATGTAGGTGACCATATCATCGCTGTAGGCATCAGGTCGACCGGCGGCCTGGTAAGAGGCCTTGATCGTCTCGCGGCCTGCCGTCATGACGAGCGATCGCGAGACTGGCATAAATATCTTGGTATCATAATCAGCAATTACTCGCGTAATGCGGCCCAGGATCGTAAGAGCGGCAAGAGTTTGCACATCGTCCATGTCCAAGATGCCGGGGATAAACAGGATGGGGCGACCCATCTCTGTGGCCCGGCCAATCGCATCATCGACTGCTTCTAGGCCGGCAATTTTTCTTACAAAGAGCTTCTTTCCCCTGCGAGCCGTTTCAATGAAATAAATCACCGCCCCGCCCAGCACTAACGCCATGATCAACACGTTAATCAGCTCGATATTTAGCCATTCCCTTTGGGGCTGAATCGGGGCTGTTCTAATGGAGGGAGTCTCAGCATTGCTTGAAAGGGCCGAGACAAAGTAACTGTATAGTTTTCCCCTCTCAACACTCTGGTCGTTATAGGCATTTGAGCCGGGGGCAAGTTCGGCAATCGTCTCCGGCTCACTGTCACCTTCAATGCGGTAAACCTTGTAGCCCATCACGTTGCCTTCGACCAGGCGATCATCAATCGAAGGCACCCACGACAGATCAATCATTTTACCGTCGTCGTACTTGTGGTCGGCAGCAATGAGTGAAGTAACCGGCGCAACCACAACGAGCTCGGAGTCCGGCACTGCTTTGACAGTGTCAATTACCTGCCCAGTCACTGGAAATGATAGCATTATGAGAAAAAGGAATAGGAATATTAACAAAATAGAGCAGGAACGGCGCAACGTTGTCGGCCAGCGAAACAGCACTACCTGATCATTCCCAACCAGGTCCCGAAGAGAAAGTCAATACGCCCAATCATCAGCGACATACGACTCATAACCGTATAACCGAACGAAGCCCCAAAGGTGATCATCAGAAACCAGATACCTACCCTGGCGGCGCCGCCAAAAACACCCGTGTGTGCCTTAGAGAAGAAGAAATAAACTAAACCGCAGAATGTTCCGAGCACGACAGTAGTGTTGGCGATGATATCGACCCAACTGCCGGTGAAGACCGGCATGATAGTTGATGACACTTGTACCATAGCGTTGGAAACAAAATAGATCATCATGTACAGCCCGGCAACAGCACCCACGATAAATGCCAGCGGCCATCGCGACAGCCAGCCGATCTTGTTGAATAGCCGAGTCAGTATGAGAACGCCGAGGACAAACCCGAACCAGGGAACATACCATTCCGGATTGGTGGGATCGGTAGCCTGGGTCCAAAACTTTCTGTACAAATTGTCCCAGTAGAGAATAATAAACCAGTAACCCGCCGAGGTTCCGATAAAGATTGCTTCACACGCCTTGTAAAAGATATTGTCTCTGTACAAAAAAGAGATAATCCCGATGGTCAGCGCCGAAGCCAACCAAATCCCAAAGACATCCCAGAATCCCATCTATTTCTTTCCCTTCTTTTCGCGGAAGAAGGCAACGTTTCCGATGATGATGAAGATAACAACCGCCACGTGGGCAAACGACTGCGACAAAAGGTATGTGGTCGCCTTAGCTGGTTTTTTAGTTAGCTTTTCAAATTCAGCGCCGCCGGCCATTCCACCCAGAAGCCCTATCAATTGCTTCTTTCCTTTGCTTCCCTTCTTCAGATAAGGATAAATCATCGGCGCCTGGACAGCGGTATTACCGGCGGCCAGGGGGAGTTGGAAACGGTCGACCGCAATTTGCACCCACTCCGCGGTCCCCGGCTTTCCAGCCGAGAAATTCATGCTGAAATCCACATTAGAGAAATTGCTGACGTTCTTAAGAAGCGGAATCGAATCGTAAGGGGTGTTGTACAGGTCGGCGGGGAACATTGACTTGAAGCTCTGACCCATTTGCAGAATAACAAATTCATAACCTGACTGGAATCCAAGATTCACATAATCAACGCCGTATTTAGTCTTTTGCTTAAGATCAGGATTTTCTATAAACGCAGCTTGAATCGCCTGGTCGGCCTGCTGAGGCCCTTGTGGCCAGAGACCCATAATAATGATTTTCAAATCATGCTCGAAAGCGTATTTCATGAAAGCAACCGCCATCGGTTGCAACTCGGGAGCTGATGGCGGATCATAGTCGAATGAGGCCAGAATCTTGGAGTGGGGGGGCAGTTTTTCCAGCGCATCATAGACTGACTGTACCTCGGGAGAAATCTGGAGCGGCAGAGGAAACTTCATGAAAAACGGTAAAACCAGCGCAACCCCAACAAATATGAAGACCACCCGCCGACCAATAAACCTACCCCTGAAAGTCCTGATAAAGACATATACAAACGCGGCTGCCAGCAGGAAAATGATCAAAACTGACGTACTTCGTGAAAACTCCATCGGCTTCGGAGAAAAGAAATAACAGGCCAGGAAGAAAAGGATAATAAGACCTGAAACAATCAGTTCTCTTGCCCTCATCAGTCACCCCCTATGTATGATCGTTCCAGCCCCAGTATTATCCGCAGCGAGGTGGAGACCAACCCCAGCGCAATGCCGATCATAATGGCTCGCTGCCCGGCGGTGTTGAGCACATTCATAATCCAGGAAGCCCACTGCGACATCTGGTAAGCCCGTGGCAGCCATCCAGTAATAACATCTCCGATCGGCACCCGCCCCAGCATAACAAAAAAGGCAGCCAAGAGGAGCAGGGTTGCCTCCAGATTTCTTGCCCGGAACGCCCGATACGATGCGGAAGCGACAAAAAAGGCGAGAAGAGCGAACATGGTTGCCGACAGCGTCGAGTATACATTCACATAAAGCCAATCAAATGCGGTGCCGGGATCACGAAAGGAAAAAGGCGGGTTGGCATGAAGTCCTCGGTACCCCTCATAGAAGCCTATAACGACAATGATTACAAATGAAATGATGATCAGAAGGGCATGTAACCAATCCGACTTCTTACGTATAACTTTAATGAAGGAGATCTTCATCAAATTCAGCGCCCCTAACCAGATGGCAAAAGCCGCGACAATGGCAAACCAGTCTGAAAACCAGTTTTCAAATCTATTGAACGGAGGGTGTGGAATGAAGTAGGCGATGAAAAATATGACTCCAGCGATAAAGGCTATGGCCAGCGGAAGTTCCCGTCTCATTCTTCAGTCCTTTGTGTTCTACCGTACGGAAAAAAGTTCATGTACCGGTACACCAAAACTTTCCAGTATTACGCCAATCAGGATGGCAAGCAAAAAGACTGCCTTGCCCAGGTCTTGTCCCTTGAGTGAGCCAAGCAACTTTGGTTCACGCGACAGGTAGGCTGAGGCTGCAAACAGTTCCTCCCCTATAAGAGTGTAATCGCAAGCCGTTATAAAGAATGGTAACTGCGCCGGCATGGCTGTTCCGGAGATTTGAATAGCGCCGATACTGTTTCCGGTTTCGGCCACGATCAGCGACTCCGCGAAGAAAGCCCCTATGAGGAAAATAGTAGCCGGCTTTTCGCGAACGAACAAACCGTCAACAGCGGCGGCGTACCCGAACTGGTCATCGGTGATGTACCGGACCTGATCCTCCTGGAACGAATCGGGCCGCCCCACTTTGCTGTAAGCCTCTTTTACCACTTCCCTGGCAGTTACCATGACCATAGACTTCGATACCGGAACATCGATTCGAGTGTCGTTTTCAGCAGCGATGGCCGAAACATGCCCCAGGATGGTCAGACTGGCCAGGGTCTGGACGTCGTCCATATCGCTAATGCCGGGGATATAGTAAATCGAACGTCCCATTTCCGTGGCGCGCCCGACAGCGTTTTCCACCTCTTCAATACCGGCAATTTTTCGGATGTAAAAACTTTTGCCTCTCTTGGCTGCTGTGATAAAGTATATGATGGCGCCGCAGAGGATTATGATACCAATAAATATGTTTAGACGACTCAAATTAAACCACTGAGCAGTTGAGACCGCCGGTCCGGCTACATCTGATTCACTGGATGCCTTCCAGAGAAACTCACCGTTTGTCTTTTCGTAGTTGAGAGCGGCTATTTTGTAAAAGAGTTTGATGCCCCGTTTGGCCTGATTATCTGTGAAACTTGCCGTTCCTCGGGCGGTACTGCCCAGCTCTTCAAAAGGTCCCTCAGCTGCTTCGCCACGCAGAATCCGATACTCCTTGACCTTGCCGCCCTCATAATCATCCAGCGACAAGTCCCATTCGATCAGAAGGGAACCACCGGCGTCGTTGGGCACATCCTTCATCCTTACATTGGATGGAGGCAGCGGATAGTATTCTAGCGGAAGGCTGTCCGGTACAACCAACAAACTCTCCGTGTCAACAGTAACCGGCTCCTCCTGAGCCAGGACCGGCATTGAAAAGAGAGATACAAGTAAGAAAAGTAGAAGACAGCCCCAACCGGCTGCGAAACGGGCAGTCACGACAGAGTTATACTTCAAGATGTCTTATCCTTGACCTTCCTTGAGCGCCTGCCCGTCCCACATAAAGAGTACTATACTCACTGGAAGCCAACTCTCAAGACTACCTACTTACTAAAACAAGCATCCCATCCGGCAAACATTGCCTGCTGCAAAAAATCAAACGCCAATCTATGGGCCGTGTCCAGGTAAGTCAAGCTAAAAAAGACACCACTGCGCAGGCCATTTACCGCTAACACACGGTGGAATCGAGTGCCTGCCAAGTAGACGAACAACAATTAATCCATTGTCTAGAGATCGTTGCAGGCTTCTATCCCCTGACAGAAGACAGACCGCTAAGGCTCATTAGGTACAAGGCAGAATATCGTGAAAAGGTTATTTACATTTGCAATACTCTATGTTATATATGAGGGTTTAGCGGGAAGCTGACTTGCCCATTGAGGGCATGTTGACCCGTGACTGCGTTAAAGCACATTGTACGTACAGGGAAAAAAGTGATTAGGAGAACACCGCAATGACGGGTTTGTGTAATGGCTAAGTTTGAAAACCCCGACGATATCAAGGTTATTCTGGCGACCGACTGTGGTTCCACCACAACAAAAGCCATATTGATCGAGTATCATAATGGTGAATACCGTCTGGTGGTCCGGGGTGAAGCACCGACTACTGTGGAGGCGCCGTTTGAAGATGTAACGATGGGTGTGTTAAACGCCGTAGCGGAAGTTGAAGAACTGTCCGGTCACAAGCTTCTTGACGAGAACGGCAAAATTATCAGCCCATCTGATGGTAAAGTAGGCAGTGACATATACATCTCGACTTCATCTGCCGGTGGCGGCCTGCAGATGATGGTGGCTGGAGTGGTACGGTCTATGACAGCAGAGTCCGCAGAGCGCGCGGCACTCGGCGCCGGGGCAATTGTCATGGATGTCATCGCCTCAAACGACAAGCGCCTGCCTCACCAGCAGATCGAGCGCATCCGCCATCTCCGTCCCGATATGATCCTCCTTTCGGGCGGCATCGATGGAGGAACCACCTCACACGTCGTTGAGATTGCCGAGCTAATTGCCGCTGCCGATCCTCATCCACGACTGGGATCAAGTTACCAATTGCCGGTCATCTATGCCGGGAACAGAGATGCCTCTGACAGTGTTGGGAATACCCTCGCCGACAAGGTTGACCTGAAAACAGTCGCCAACCTGCGCCCAGTCCTGGAACGTGAAAACCTCGGGCCGGCTCGCGAAGAAATCCACGAATTGTTCATGGAACACGTGATGGCTCAGGCCCCTGGCTACAAGAAACTGATGTCGTGGACAGACGCCCCCATTATGCCGACTCCGGGAGCCGTCGGTCTGATTATCCAGACTATCGCCGATCAGTACAACATTGAGGCTGTTGGGGTCGATATCGGGGGCGCAACCACCGACGTCTTTTCGGTCTTTCGACCCGACGGCAAAACGCCGGTGTTCAATCGCACAGTCTCGGCCAATCTGGGTATGTCGTATTCGATCTCAAACGTGTTCGCTGAGGCAACCTTACCGATGGTGATGCGGTGGGTGCCTTTCAAGATGGATGAGCGCGACCTGAGAAACCGAATAAAGAACAAAATGGTCCGCCCTACCACCATTCCCCAGTCAATGGAAGAGTTGATCTTCGAGCAGGCGGTTGCCAAAGAAGCAATGCGGCTGGCCTTTATTCAGCACAAGAGTTTCGCCACCGTGCTCAAGGGAATCCAGCAGCAAAGAACTATCGCCGACGCTTTCGAGCAGTCAACATCCGGCGCGACTGTCGTCAACATGATGTCTCTCAATATGCTGATCGGGTCAGGAGGAGTGCTTTCACACGCACCTCGGCGTCAACAGGCGGCCCTGATGCTGATCGACGCCTTCCTGCCCGAAGGAGTCACCCGCCTAGCAGTGGATTCCATTTTCATGATGCCCCAGCTCGGGGTGCTGACCGAAGTACACAAGAGAGCCGCCACGGAAGTCTTTGTAAAGGACTGTTTGATCCACCTCGGCACCTGTGTGGCGCCGGCGGGAATGGCGAAAAAATCAGGTCCCGTAATGAAATATACAATTGAACTCCCGTCCGGAACAGTATCGGGAACCCTCAACTACCTCGAGATGAAGCGGTTTGATCTGGGAATCAAGGAAGACGGGCTCCCCGAAACCGTCAAAGCTGTCTTTGAACCCGAACGGGGATTTGACGTGGGCGCTGGCCGGGGTTCTCGGTTGGAGACGGAATTGTATGGCGGGGTAGTCGGCATCATTCTTGACGGCCGCGGGCGTCCATTCGACCTCTCGATACTCAGCGAAGCTGACAGAGTGGCTCACCTGAAAGAATGGATGACGGAGCTTAATGTCTACCCAGCAGAAGAGCTTTAGATGAAGCATCGAATTGTATACACAACTATTATAGGCACGCTGCTGCTGGCGAGTCTGCTCGTTGCAGTAGAGACGGTCGGAGCCAACACCTATGTCAGCCTCAAGGGTGGCTTTTATATTTCGTATCCTGATGATTGGGCACAGGTCAATTACCGACTGGTTGATGCCTACCTGCTGCGTAACAAGGCCAGCAGGGCTACACTCGACTATGATGCCGTTTTCGCAGCAAAAGGCACCCCCGACTTCTTCTCCGGCGAGTATCTGATTCTAACTGTTGACACAGTTGGGGAACTGAAGGATTGGCAGATTGACTCAGTTCTGATCGAGTTGGTCCGCTCATTCGGCAGGAAGGTTAAATACAATACAGTTGCTGACTTTCTGACTAACCCAGAACCGAACGTTCCCAGTTATGATACTCTGACCAAAACCGTCGTGATTCTGAACGATGTCGCAGAACTCAGCCAGACCTTCAGAAAAAATCTGCTAATGATGAAATTCTACGACCGAGGAGTTGCAACATTCTATTTCTATTCACCGGATTCCTTGTTCAAGGCAAGCAAACCCCTGTTTGAGCTAATCGCAGCCTCGCTGTCGACCAAAGACATTGATGACGCTCTTCCCAAAGAAAGCCTAAAGGTGGCTGACCTTGATTCCAGGAGAGGAAGTCAGCAATCGAAGAAGATATACCTTATTATTGGAGCGGCGCTGGTCTTGATTGTTTTAGTTGTCATCCGGCGCCTGAGATAGTCATTAGTAATCTCTTTCTTGGATAGGAAGGACAAAGATGGCCCATGCATACACGCCAGGATTGAAAGTCACCGACCGGCTGCTGGTGAAAAAAAGCCGGATTCTGCCTCTGAAAGGTGATGTGGTTGTCAATATTGGCGATAAGGTCAACCCGGATGATGTGGTCGCTCGGACAGAGCTGCCCGGTAACGTTGTCCCTATTAATGTGGCTAATAAGCTGAGTATTCCTCCCGAGGACATCCACGAGTTCATGGTAAAGAAAGAGGGTGACGCCATCGATGAAGGTGAAGTAATAGCCATCAAGAGATTCCCCCTTATCAAGAGATGGTCTACCACCTGCAAGGCCAGTGTTACGGGAAGCATTGAGTCGATTTCCAACATTACCGGTCAGGTCCTCCTTCGTGGTTTGCCCATTCCGGTTGAAGTGAAAGCCTACATTCGGGGCGAAGTGACAGACGTCCTCGCGGGAGAAGGAGTCGTGGTATCTTGTCTGGCCAGCTTTGTGCAGGGGATCTTCGGAATAGGCGGTGAGATTTCTGGAACCCTGCAGGTGGTCACTCACGACAACACGACTATACTCGACGATAAGTTGATCAATCCCGACCTAAAAGGGAAAATCATAGTCGGCGGTTCTCTTGTGACCGCCGCTGCCACCAAGAAGGCAATCCAACTCGGTGTCAAGGGGATTGTAATTGGCGGCCTTGACGACAAAGACCTGCGCGAATTTCTCGGTTATGATATCGGCGTGGCCATCACCGGCTCTGAAGACATCGGGATCACGCTGGTGGTGACTGAGGGATTCGGACAGATCAACATGGCGAAAAAGACATTCGATTTGCTGAAGGCTCATGAGGGCCAGATGGCCTGTATCAATGGCGCCACCCAGATCAGGGCAGGAGTGATTCGTCCCGAAGTTGTCATCCCGCTGGCAGATGAAGGCCTCACTGCCTTCGATGGGAAAGATGCAACGATGACAGGTTTGGCCGTAGGCTCCCCGGTTCGGGTCATCCGGCACCCCTACTTCGGACAACTCGGCACAGTGGTTGACTTACCGTCACCCCTTCAGAAACTCAACTCTGAGTCCATAGCTCGCATTCTGGAGGTGGAATTAGACAGTGGGGAACGGGCTGTTGTCCCCCGCGCCAACGTGGAGATGATTGAAGGGTGACACAGCGTGTAGTTTGCAAGGCTATTTTCTAGCAAGATAGAGGGAAGGTCTGTCACAGACCTTCCCTACGAATTATTATTGTACGCGGTCAGGAATCCTTTCGTGACCGCACGAATAGAGCCGTCACGAAGAGGGATTCGTGGCGGCGCATGAAAACCACCCATCAAGCTACGGGGGGCACTTGTGTTTACATCAGGTCAACTACAGGCTGTCGTGGGACTCCTCAGCTGCAGTCGATTCGGCTGCGGTCGTGTCCATCATAGCCGAATCCAACCTTGTGCTGTCCATCGTTTCAGCTTTCTTCACCTCCGTGGGAACCTTGCCGGCCGGCTCACCACTTTCTTTCTTTCCGCAACCGTAACCCACCGCCAGAACAAGCGCCACCGATGAGAAAGCGATTAGTAATCTTCTCATGACTCTCCTCTCTGTAAAAAACATGAGCTTTGTAACGGACGAAAAGTTATGTTCTTCAATAATCAAGTCAAGTATAAAGTGAGCCGTTGCTGCTAGGTCGATTCAGCCTGTTTTTGTTGACGAAAACCTCAATGCTGTCTATCATAAGTGCCGCAATAGGCCGTTCTGCTTTGGGCCGGTCGGCGTAGAGCGCAAACTATTAAAGGTGTGGAGCGTACAAACAAGTATGAATTATTCCGTAGTAATGAGCATTTTTTCCGGCTCTATCTGGCAAATCATTGGGCAGACATCGGCCTTTGGCATACTCATTCTGACGGTTCTGGTTCTGATGTCCTTTGTTTCTTGGGTGATTATCTTCCACAAGTGGCGCCAGTTCAAGTCCGTAGATCGAGACAACGACGTCTTCCTGCAGTCATTCAGGCGCTCCCGACAGCTCTCAGAATCGGTCGGCCAGGCCAAGTCACATGCCAGCTCTCCCCTTGCCAACATCTATATGGCTGGCTTCACCGAACTCAATCAAATGCAAGAGCTGAAGAACGAAGGAGGAGCCCTGCAAGAAAGCAAGCGGCCTCTGGATGACAGGGACTTCGAAATTGTCGAGATGACCATGGAAAAGGAGCTCACTGAACAAATGAACAAACTGGAGCGGAGAGTCATCTTCCTCGCTACGACGGCCAACTCGGCCCCTTTCATGGGACTGCTGGGTACCGTGGTCGGCGTCATGAATTCGTTCTGGTCGATAGGTGAGCGCGGCTCGGCTTCTCTTGCAGTCGTAGCGCCAGGAATTGCTGAGGCTTTGCTGGCAACAATCGTCGGCCTGGGAGCCGCCATACCTGCCGTTATTGCCTTCAACTGGGCCAACAGTAAGTTGAAGTTCGTCAACGACTTCTGTAATAACTTCATTCTGGAGTTCTTGGCCCACGCTCAAAAGGAATCCCTTTAATGCGTCGTCCCCCGAAGCGGCAGTACCGGGCCATGGCTGATATTAATATCACCAATCTGGTGGATGTTGTTCTGGTAATGTTGATTATCTTCATGATATCTGCTCCTTTGCTACAGTCTGGAATAGAGGTCAACCTTCCAAAAACAAAAGCAGCAGCCATTGAGGAAGAAGCCGAAGGAGTAGTCGTAACAATCGATGCCAAAGGCGGGATTTACGTCAACGATGTCTGGGCCAGGCTGGACAAGTTCGAAGACGCCTTGAGGAAGGAAATGCGGGCCAAGAACACCTCATCTGTCTATTTGCGGGCTGATTCCTCGGTAGTATACGGACTCGCCATTGAGGTTATCGGGCGATTCAAGGAGATGGGAATTGAATCCATCGGCCTTGTCACCAAACAGCATGAGGAAAGCAGGTCCAGAAAGACCCGGTAGTGATCCATGAAGCGGGATATTTTTCTTTCGTTGCTGCTGCATGTAGCTATTGTCACCGCTACGGTCGTCTCAGCCCCTTTCGAAATCAAGAAAGGGCGGTTCTACGACGAGATAGTCCGGGTCTCGCTCACCTCCCTCCCAGCGAGAATGCCAGCACAGGTGCCGGTTTCAATTCCACAGGCGCTGTCTGAGGTTTTGCCGGATATCCCCATTGAGGCACCTACAACGGCTAAAAAGGCCGTTGTCAAACCAAAGTCCAATAATAAAGGAGATAATAAAACCCGATCAAGGACAACTAATCGGACAGCATCGATGGGTGATAAGAAAGAAATCGAATCATCAGCCACCAGTGGCGGCTCACCGTTCGAAGGGGCAACCATTGATAACACCTCGTTCAATTATCCCTACTGGTTCACCCAGACATTTAATAAGATCGCCAGTAACTGGAGAAACCCTGTCGTCTCCGACGCCACCCTGGTATGTACGATATACTTCCAGGTTATTCGGTCCGGGAGGTTGGTTGAGCTGCGTGTAGAAACATCATCCGGTATCCCGACCTTTGACCAAGCTTGTCTGCAGGCCGTGGAGCGCGCCGCTCCCTTTCCCCCACTCCCTCGGGAGTTCCGGGACGAGATCATCGGGATAACGCTACCCTTCAAATATGCTCCGAGGTTCTGACATGCGGCTGAGAACTCTTTTCCTGTTGATCCTTTTCTGTTTGTTTATGGCAGCAGGCGCTTCCACCCAAGAGGAAGGTGTACGAAATATCTTCTTCGATACCCTTCGCACGGGCAACATCCAACCGACACTGATCGGCGTTGATGAAATGCACTATATCGGTAACCAGTACATTACTACGGACGACTCTACTATAATGGGTTACACAACAAGGATCATTCAGAATGACATTGACTTCTGCCCTGATTTTGAGCTGGTACCTCTCGACACTTTCTACCTGAAAGTCTATGAAATCGTCGATCTGGGTCTCTTGGGCTGGCAGCGCCTTGGTGCGACATACCTGGTCAGGCTGGAAACGGAGCTCCCCGGACCAAACCTGCGCGTGCGCTGGCGGCTATATGACACTGCCCGCAAACAGCAATTTGCCAAAGGGAAACTCGAGGCACACAAATCCCTCTGGCGTGAGCTGGGACACAACGTCGCCAACGAGGTTGTTCACACCCTCACCGGCGAGAGAGGCATTTTCCAAACGAAAGTCGTCTACGCCAAAAGGACTGGTGAAACCAAGGAGCTCTTCATGTCCGATTACGACGGCACCAACGAACGACAACTGACGAACAATGGCTCTATAAACATCTCCCCTGTTTTCTCTCCGCAAGGTGACGAGATCTATTTTACCAGCTATCTGGACGGGGACCCACATCTTTATAAGGTAAACATATACAGCAACGAGGCTTCACGTGTAGCCTGTTTCCCGGGCATTGTCGCGGCTCCGGCAGTTTCCCCGGATGGCAACAAAATCGCCTGTGTCTTAACTAAAGATGGGAACTCCGAGATATATGTCCTTAATCTCAAAGGAAAGATCATTAAACGTCTCACCTATCACTGGTCGATTGATACATCCCCAACCTGGTCGCCTGACGGACGACTCATTGCCTTCGCTTCAGATCGTTCCGGCCGTCCTCAGATCTATATCATGGATTCCGACGGACTCAATGTCAGACGCTTGACTTATGAGGGAGCATACAACGATTCGCCGGTGTGGTCAGTGAGAAGTGATCGTATCACGTTCGTCAGCCGCACGAAATCGGGCCGCTTTGACATCGCATCAATAGACACCTCTGGGACCAATTACCGCATCCTGACAGAGGTGGGCATGAACGAAAACCCTCATTTCTCCCCCGATGGAAAACATATCATTTTTTCCTCAACGCGCCTGGGATCACACGACATCTACACCATGGATATTACCGGCCGCAATCAGCGCCGCCTGACCAAATGCGGCGGATGTACTAACCCTGTCTGGGGACCGCTCAAATAACGTTCCACACCGGACTCCGGATACAACGCATTGATTGTCGAACATGGTCGGCGGATGTCCAATTCTGCCACTCTGCCATCATACCAGCAGGTAGTATGACCTACGTTCTCTTTACGCAGACATCCAGGTTGCTGGAACCTACCAGGTTAGCTGGGTGGATCCCTGCCAGTCCATTATTCTACGGCCAGCATGAGGCCTCGCACCAACTCTCTTGGAGACACGGCAAACGAGGACGTCCGACAATGACAGAAGGTAACGGGCTATTTCCAAAACCCTAAAAAGCAGTCCAGGTCCAACCCGTCTACGGCTGGACACCGGAGACCCGGTGGGCTGTGACCATATTTCTTATACCATTTTTTAACTACTTCAATACCAAATGGAGACCAAATAATGAAAAGATCAAAGCTGCAAAAAACTTACATTAAAGCGCAGTATGAAAAAGAGAGTCCTATTTACATGTTTTTCTGATCATTCCCAGGAGAACCACGTGGAGAAAACCACCATCCGCAACCTCATGAAAACCCGCTGGGCGCTCCATTAACGGAAGACGGAACCCTCAAAACTTCGTCTTTTCCGCCAAGTCACCGATGACTGGAAGCTTGTAGCTTTTTCCCTGCAAGGCGAAGTAAATACCAACAACCGATAAGGCCACGGCAACTATCAGGATCGCCTTGAAGACAAAATCCGAAATGCCATCAACCAAGAAAAGAACAGCAACCAGTTCAATGAGAAAAAGTAGCACCCCCTGCCGAGCATGAAGACGAGCCTCCTTGTTGTCTTTCATATTCAACAGCGGGATGAAACACAACAAAGGAATATAGGACATGATCGCCGCCAGCCGCCCCTCTTCGGTTCGAAAACCTTCCTGCGCCCCTTCAGACCCCACAGAGGATTCCTCTGCGTTATCGTCCAGATTAGGGATATTCCCGGACGGGGTTTCGCTTGCTCCGTTTTCGAAAAATGACTCCACCATTATTCCTCCCGGACGTTCGTTTTAATTTGTTCACGAAGGCCAGAACAACTCTTTGTTTCGCTCGTACACTTCCAGTTTGAGCGGTTCGGTTTCAGGCTGGGTTTCAAGACTTTCTTCTCCATCCAAGACAGCTACTGTAAATCCCAAAAGTCCGTAGCCATCGGGCCAAAGGTAGCTACGCTCCAAAGCTACCTCCAGGATATCCCCCAGACAGTACTGGAATTTCCCAGCCTCCTCCCCGGCTTTCGTCTCCTTGTCAATATGCAACCACACCTGCTTTGACTTCGGCGTGAAGAATGTCAGCAGAAAAGTCGGCTTCCCAATGGATTCCAGATTGCTTCGGCTGACAAAATCAAGTCGAATATACAACCGGTCGTGATCATACACAAAATAGATTTTCGAAATGAATCTGTCCACGCGGTGCATCGCATTCCCCCTCGGCAGACAGTCAAATGTGCCCGCACCGGCCCACTCATAGAAATGCGTTCGGTAGCCATCAATGACAGGCGTAAGGAGCACGTCGGGCTGCGCAGCTTCAACAGCCGCCATGCTTCTGTAGATGGGATTCAGAAATTCAAATGGAACGTCAAGACCCAGATACTCATAGACAGCCGACAGATGTCGGCGAAAAATCCTGTCGAACTGCTCGTTGCTCGCCACCCGATGCTCGTCCCCATACCACCAACACCAGTCAGAACCTTCTGCAATGTATACCTGTCTCCAGGCAGCAGTTATCTTTTCACGGTCATAATCCAGATTGTCTTTTTCGAATTGTACCAAGGTCTCCCGAGCTGTGGACAGCAACTCCCAAGCCGCATTGTCCTCAGCATGGCCTATCCAGATGCGGAAGTTATGATTTATCCAGGAACCGGCAAACAGCGCTGGAAGTTGCTGGGGTACGCTTCGGTTAGCCGCCTCTGTCATAGTAATAGCTTCGATTTCCGGATCGGTATTCAATCGTTTATACAGTTCCGTAAGAAACTCATGCCCGTCATCGGGAAAGAATTCCCAGGCATTTTCACCATCCAGTATAATAGGAACAACGGCATCCTCAATCCTATCGGCTACCTTTGAGCGGATATTCTTCAAGTGACTGATGAAATCAGCAACCGCTCTGTCCGCCTCCCAGTCTGAGTACACAAATCCAATACGATCCGAGAGCGCATGGTCCCGAAAAAACAGCTTGAGACCCGGACCATATTCATACACAAAGTGAGGCGAATGGTCAGCCTGCTCCATGGCTGATTTCTTGAGTGAATAGTACAGGATTTCTTCATCGGTAGCCGCCCACTTGATGCCATGCTTGATAAAAAGGGTCGCAACCTCTTCTGAGACAGAGCCTTCTGACGGCCATATCCCGGCCATCTTCCGTCCGAACAAAGCCTCAAACTTTCCCATCGACATGACAATCTGCTGCTCAGCGTCTTCAGGATGACGAAATCTTCGGGTGGGCAACGTGATCCCGGGAACTGCTTCAAGAGCGCTCTCGCTATCACACAGCAAGGGCAGGATCGGATGGTAGTAGGGCGTAAATGATATATCAATCTGGCCGCGCTCATACAATTCTTTGTAGGTCGGAATAATCCTAGCAATAAGCTTCAGTTGCCAATCGAGAAGTGCCTGCTTCTCCTCTTCCGTAAAATGCTTTCCCTTGTCAAGAAGTAACTTCACAGGTTCTTCTTTTCGGAACGCCGGATCCACCCAGGTCAAATTCGACCAGACCTGTAGATCACGCATCTCTTCTGAAGTGAAAAGAGCCGGCAGGATTGAGTCACCGATATTCTTCTTCATTTTCAGGTAGAGTTCATTATAGCGACTATAGGGTTCGATCATGTACGGAGGGTGTGACGAAAAGAAACTGTCGAGAATCTCGCATTTCTGATCACGGGTCAAGTCATGGGCGCGCATACGAGACAGTTCAAGATGGCGATCGCTCCCCCCATCTAGGTAAAGCTGAAACTGGTCGATAAGAGAAGGCACTAAATTGAATGTCACCCTGATATTGTCATACTCGCAAGCCGTTAACGGCATATCGAGGTAGTCTTTTATAGCGTGGAGTCGAACCCACGGCAGGACCAGGCGCCTGGAATCAGGTTCCTGGTAATTGGGCTGGTGCATGTGCCACAGGATGGCAACTCTTAGGGGCTCGTGTCCCGTCAAAAATCTCGTCCCCTAATTCTGTTTTCAGGTTTGGCTCTTCTCACTGAACAAACGAATCGCCCGATTGGTCAGTTCGGTGCCGGGGAACTTATCTTTAATGGCTTCCAGACGAGTCCAAGCTAGATCTGTTTCCCCTATCTCAAGGTAATTGCGCATTGCCGATACCAGGTAATCGCCGACCAACGGTCCGTCGGGGTACTCGTCATAGGCGGCCACAAATTTCTCCGCCGCCTCACGAAACTGACCCTGATTTTCAAAGCTTGAGGCAATCCCAGCCAGCACAGCGGACCGGTTAAGCTTGTTCTGGTGATATTTCGACAAGTACAACTCATAGAAGCGTATCGCTTCGAGGTAGTTGCGGGTTTCATAGTTTATGTTTCCAAGCAAGAATAGAGACCGCTCGGCAACCTCCTCATCGCCGTACTCTTCGACAACCTGGTTCAAACCCATAATCGCAACCTGATTATTACCAGAGCGGTAATCCAACAGCGCCTGAGCAAATCTACTCGCAGCCTCCCGTCTCTCCACCCCCTGGGAGTTGAAGTAATAAACTATACCGACAATAATCAGAATTACCGCCACCAGCCCAATGACCAGGTACTGCCAGTAATCCCGGATTTGGTCTTTCGCACTAAGCATGAAGACAGTGAATTTGTCTTCTTTGATCTGCCTCTTGGTCAGCTTGGTCTTACCGTACATCAAGCGCTCCCACTAAACAACTCCGTTCAATTTGCATTATCGGCAACAGCCACTCATAAGTTGAAGCACTCGCGATTGCCTACCCAACAACTCCCAGATGACATAAAAACTTCAACTAAAAGTATCCGGTGAAGCTGAAATTAAGATGGTGATCGCGATTCTTGAACTCCACACTGCTTACCGGATCCGACAGCTCCAAATCCCATCTGGAATACGTGTACGCCATATCGAGGTGTATCTGGCTCCAATGAATGCCGCTTCCGAGAGAAATGTTGTACATCACCACGGCTGAGGTGTCGCCGCTGATGTTGATGCTCTGGTTGGGCATTGGAACATAACCCAAGCCTGCACGAATCGGTATCACACCAATCTTTGTCTGATAAAGGTATTCACCTCCCGCACGTACAGCAAAGACATTCTTCCACCCCGGGTCAAACTCGGTGAAGTACTCCTCGTTGTTTCCTCCCGGATCGATCCGCAGGGAATCCCGCAAATCGACTTTGCAATCGCTGAAGTGGCGGTATTCCGCATCCAGCGCCAGAAGTAAGTTTTCGGAGGCTCTATAGGCTACGCCGCCTCCCACCATCAGTGGCAATTTGTACTCCGCGAGCAGATCATCATAGTAGGTAGTATCGGTCACAACATTCAACAGCTCTCCCTGTAAGGGGCTTCCCTGTTTTACGATTATAAATATGGACCTCCCTGTCTTGACCTTTAGTGAGAAAGGTGTTCGAATAATCAGACCGGCATCGAGCTTCTCTCCGTTGAATTTGAAACCAATAGTGAAGTTGAACCCGGAGAACTTGTTTGTGTCAATTACACTCTCCTCGATAAGCTGCTTGTAGTAGGAACCGACATCGAGATAATGCTCAACTGAGTCGCGCAGCACCGTTGAGAGCTGATCCCTCACTGCTTCGCCAGCATAGACATTCAGACTGACCCCGAAGGAAAGGTTGCGATACATGCGCGTACCGAATCCCATGTTTACGGAATTAAGACCGCCGTGGAGCTCGGAAATCACACCTATATCAGACCACGAGAATATTGAATCACCAGTAAGAAGATGGGTATACATGAAATCGTGACGTAAGAAGGAAAACCCAAGACCTTGAAACTCATCAAAATTCCGTGTGTAGTTGAAAGAGCCGACAAAATGATGCCCCTTGAGGCGGATAGGAGCTAGAAAATTAGCGGAGGTAAGATTGTCAAACGAACCGGTATGATCAAATTCTGAGATGCTCTGGAACAAATCCGCGCTTGTCGAGCCACGCGGCGCTAAAGAACCGTAGCTGAGAGACAGCGCCGGCTTCTCCTGAACATACAACCCGGCCGGATTCCAGCTTCCGGCGGTAATGTCATCGGAAACGCCAATGAAAGCCTTGCCCATCCCCTCGGCCCTAGCGCCCCCACCAGTGAAATCAAATGAGTATGCCTCCACAGAAGGCCTGTCGACACCCTGTGCCAAAGCTGTAACAGCAAGCAGAAGCAACAAAGCGGTTGATCGTACAAGTAACCACTTCATTCTCTTAACTCCTTATGCAAAAAGACTTATTCCTCGCTACTTACATAGACGTAGAACATACCAAAAACAACTAATGAATATATGGCAGCACGGCTGCCGTGTCAAACAGTTTCGACAGATTGTTCTGCCTTTATCTTGTTAATTTCAAGAGGGTTAGGCCACCCAAGTCGGGTAGGTCGAAACCAATGCGAGGTTGTGCCAAAAGAATTATTCTTGACCACGTAGGCTCCGGAAACCGTCATTGCGAGGAGTCCGCCTTGGCGGACGATATGGCAATCTCTTGGAGAGGAGACAGTTACACAATTGAGATCGCCACGCTCCCTTCGGTCGCTTGCGATGACAACAGGCTTATGGAACAGCCTTCATGTGGTTTCGACATTCATCTTTCCCAGCCAATCAATCCTAATACCCCCGGCAGGGCGATTATAGAACCTTTCAGCCGGTAGTGGACTATCTGAAAACGGCTGTATGACTGCGCTAACGGCGATACGACCTGAGGCAGCCGGTATTCCGCATATTGTGTCTGAACGGTGGCCTGTTTGAAACCCTACTGAGACCCGCCTGACATATACAGGGTACATTTCGTTTCAGGTAGTGCGCCGAAAGAAATGGGCTGCAGTCATGGGTATATTCGCATGCACCGGAACGAATACAGTGGTGGCAGTCAATAACCTACGCCGTTGACGGAGCTTCCGGAATAATGATCCATGCCAAGATATACCCCAATACCCCAGAACCCCCTGCAAGGATTAATGCCACAGCGAGCAAGCGCACCAACGTTGGATCAATGTCAAAATATTCACCTATGCCGCCGCAAACGCCTGCAATCATTCGATCCCCAACCGATCTGTACATTTTCTTGGCCATATTGTCTCTCTCTACACATTTGAGATGATTCTAATCAGTCATTACCGGATAAGTTGCGGTTTTGTTTCAGGTTTTGCCAAACACTCAGTTATATTACTCGCTTGGAGCCGAAGATATTCAGTCTATGCCTTCTGCCATTCCAGGCTGATACACACAGGGGGGCGTTTCACGTACATCGAGAGAATTGTGACAATGGGGGGGCTGAATACCTAGTTTAGGAGCGTCGAATTCATAGTTCTCTATGGGGCATTTCTGAGGAGAATAACTCTCAGCAAAGGACTTGCTAATATAAACAGAGTCAACAGATTAGCCCCTTCTGCCCGCTCTTGGGGCTTCGCTTCTTCCCTTCTGGTTTGGCTGGTGGTGGACACAAAATGGCCACAGCAGGACTGGCTCCAGAAAAGCGTTGGGAGCGTGTGAAGAGGAAACACATGATGAACCGTAGAATCCGTTGCCTGCCATATAGTGAAATGTGGGTCGTCAGAGGTGTCGGGAAGATCCTCTACCGGGCTACTCTTGTCGGTCTTCCAGCACCGAACGAGGCCCCGGCCAGCAACACTGACCGGGGCTCGATGAGGATAAATGTTGGGCCCCTGTAGTAGATTGGCCTTACGGCCCTGCTCGCAGGTCCGAAACTCCGTACATCGAGAAGTGGTGGATGTCAAATATAGCCCATCCATCGACAGCAGGCGAAGCCAGCTCAAACGACCATGTATGGCTGCTATCGTCGCTGTGGAACAGGCCCGAATACTCGCCGTTGGACAGGTTTAAAACCGGGTGGGTAACCTTTATCGGCTCTGCAAATACAAGTCCGGGGGGGGCGCACTGATACAGGTATACATAGCCGTCCGGGACGCTGTACTTCCAACCGCAGATCTTGATTTGGACCTCAGCACTAAGCGCGTTCCCAGGAATAACAAAAGGAATCTTCTCGTTATCGAGCTGAAGCGTCAGCGTACCTCCGTTGCGGTTGAACACAGCCTCACTGTACGCACTGTCGACCAAATAGAGATCGCTGCTCGGTGAAGGTGAAGACAGTGCAGCGCCGCCGGCAGACCGGGTTCGCAGAGAGTCGGCGAATTGAACCGCCGCCAATCCGCCCTCAATGTCATAGGAGGTCGGGCCAGCAGGCACCACCGTCGAATCCAGCGGGTTGTTGCCGCAACCCAGAAATGCCTGGAACGACAGCGTTGCCAGGACGGCCAAGGCGAACGCTGCTATAGTCCATCTTGCGACTGGTCGAGCTCTTGAGTTAGCTTTCATCGTAACCTCCTACGGTATTATTTGCTATCTCGTTTCATACTGTGCACTTGCCACCTCTTCTCTCATCTTATCTGGTGGTGGCGTTTCGGAATGAAGCAATGTTCAAACCCGGCAGCCCAAAATCGCACACACCGACCCGCTCTCCGCGTTAACACATTGTAGGGGCTGGGATTACAGAGGTGTTGAAAATCTGATCTGGCTGGAACCCTATTAAACAGCGGTCAAAATTCTTGAAAAAAAGAGGGGACAATCCCACACTCTATTGGACAGAGTCTATTGCTTGGTGTTGACAACCTGCCGCAAGGGACCGGAAAAATGGACGAAGTAGCTTGAGTCCAGCAGTTCCTGCCATACGATGGGGCCGTTCGATTCTGTGAACATTTTGATTAGCTTGTGTAGAAATCGGCTGGTGCTGTCTTTAGATGACTCATCGACTTCGTACAGTCGGACCGCTGATTTCAACGCCAATTCAAATATCTGCTGGTCGTCGGCGTATTTCAAGACCTGGTGAAAGCATGTGGCAGCGCGGTTCGGGTCTCCGCCAATTCGACCCAGCTCACCTTCCAGGAAGGTCGCTTCATTCTTCACCAGAATAGCGTTTTCGGGAGCAGCAGCTTCTTTGATTACGTCTATGAGGTCTCGAGCCTTAGTCCCGTTCCTCCTGGCGATATGCACGCGGGCGAGACCGATGCATCCCCTCAGGTAATACTCAGTCGACCCGATTGTTTTGGCCATGTTCACGGCCCGATTATATCTGCTCTCTGCATCCTGCAGATCGGCGCGGAAGAACGCGAGGTCTCCAAATCGTACTTCGCATTCAGCGGCAAGCTCTCTGTCTCCAACAGACTGCGCAAATGCAGCCACGTCGGTGAATCGGCGTTCCGCAACATCCAACCGCCCGCGCACAAGATCAAGATCACCCAAGTTTCCTACCGTGTATTGATGAGCATGTTCGTCTCCAAGCTTTTCAAAGATTGCGTCAGCCTGCAGCAACAGCTCTTCTGCTCTTGCGAGCTTGCCAAGAATGCGGCTGATATTGGCCAGGTTGCCAGAGGCATATGCTTGATGGCGGCGATCTCCGATGTTGCGAAAGATGTCGAGTGCTTTGATCATTGTGCGATCGGCGTCCAGAAACTTCCCCAACGTGTAGCTCACGATGCCCAGGTTGTTAAGTGTCTGCGCCTGAGAATAGATGCTGCTACGATCTTCGGCCAGTTGGAGACTGATCTCGAAGTTTCGGGCAGCCTCAGCCAGTCTGCCTTCACCCCACAATGCCAGTCCTAGCTTGTTATGTGCATCGGACAGAGACTGGAGATCATTGATTCCCTCTGCAAGTTGAATGGCCGCTTGGCAACAGTCCTGAGCTTTCTTGAACTGACCTGAACGGCGTTCAAGCTCGGCAAGCACCGAATACGCCTTGGCCGTCTTTGCCCTGTTGCCCCGTATTGCCTCTGAACCCAGAATCTTTTGCAAGAACTGACGGCTGCGGCTGTATCTTGACTGTATCCACATCAAGTGGGCCGTCTCTATTGAAGCCGAAACAGACTCATCGCCGTTGCCTTTTCTCTTGCCAAACCGACGCCACTCGCGGAACACTTGGTAGGCTTCCTGATAACGTCCCTCCAGTATGAGAAAATGTCCAAGCTCCCGATAGAACTCAAAGACCTGGTCGGGCGGCATTTCGTCTGTTCCCAGGGCATCTAATGCGTCCCTGGCATGCGAGAAAAACTCAGATGATTCGGTCAGGGAGTTGACCTTAATGGCTGCCAGCGCAGCCGCCATTGAATACGTGAACGCCCGCTTCCAAGAGCTCGCCCTGTAAAAGTGGTAGGCCGGAATGTCGGGGCGATGTCCTGCATACCTCGGTTCAAGTAACGTGGCATACCGCATATGAAGTTCACGAAGCTGGGCTTCAGGAAGGCACGCATATATTGCGTCTCGCATCGAAGAATGGGTGAACCCAAAATCTCTTCTGTCTGAGCTGCGAACTAGTATTCCAGCTTCCTCAAGAGAATCAAGGTGACCTTGTATAGTTTCTGATTTCAAATCGGGTATTGTCTCAGCGATCACCCGAGCAGAAAACTGGTCACCGAAGACTGACCCAGACTTGAGGATGACTCGCTGTATTTCCTCAAGCTCATCGAATCGTGACAGGTGTACGTCAGCGAGATCCTTCGGCACTGGGATGCGCGCGGCTGCTGCTTCCAGTTCCCATCTCCCAGACACCCTGTTGGGAGCGAGTAGCTGACGCTCAAGCAAACCTTGCAGGAACCCATGTATGTGTTGTGGGTTACATTTTGAGGATTCAAGGAGACATTCGAACAGCTCTCTCTCTCGTTTCCCGTCCTCAAACTTCTGTTCAAAGAAGTCCCTCCATTCTCGGTCATCAGGAGAAACAACCTTTAAGGGCTTGGCGGATGGATAGCTTGATGTTACAGCCGTCGTCAGTTCTCTGGTGACCAGGATCAGCAATAACGGTAACGAAGGCATTGTGTGCTCGAGAGACAGTAGCAGGGACTTGGAGTAGTCATCAGCCCTGTCAAAGTCATCCAGGATCAACGCACAAGGCGACGTCAGAATGGCTTCCAGTAGGCTAGCGAACAGCCGTTGTGTCTTGGCCGTGCGTAGCTCTGCCGTCAAGCCCACAGTCCACTCATTGTCCTCAGTCGTTTTATCGAGCACCTCATTTAACAGTGGCAGCCAGTGCGGTTCAACAATCTTGGAAGCAAATTGGGCGAGATTGACTCGGTGATCCTGCTGCATCTCACACAGAGCCGTGAGTGCCTTTCTGGCAAGCCAACCGCGCCCAAACAGCAGCGAACTCCTACCGGTAATGATAACACCTTCGCTAGTACCCAGGCCAGCCAGGAATCGTCGCGTCAAAGTGGTCTTACCCGTGCCAGCGTCGCCACAAATCACAATGACGTGCCCTGCACCCTGGCGAGTATCTCGCCAAAACGCTCGTAGCGACGCCAACTTTTTCTTCTGTCCAATAACTTCTGCCACGGACTCGGAGACTCGGTCCGAATTAACCACTCCCGTTAACCGATGGCAGATGACGCTGTTGCCTATACCTTTCAACTGAAGGCTTGTCTCCTCTGTGGTAACTTCACCAGGGAGGCGCCTGCGCAGTTCTCCATCGAGAAGGATTTCGTTCCACCCTGCTTTAGACATCAAACGGACAGCTCTGTTCACACTGTCACCCATTACAGTGTATTCGCGACGCCGAAAGGAGCCAACGTCCCCACAGAACAACTCACCAACGGCCAGTCCGATTCGCATACGAAAATGTGGATCAGTCAAATCCAATAGATGTCGAGCGCAAGCCAGCGCCGCGAGTTCGTCGTCCTCGCCTCTGGCAGGGGCTCCGAACAGGACCAGCAACTTGTGCCCGCCCAGATACGGATCTATTCGAGCAATGCTCCCCCCGACGTTTCGGATGCGGACAAATGCCTCCTTCAAAACCTCATTTAGGCACGCGAATGCTGAGGACTGCCAATAACCTTCATCCTTGTACTCGTATTCGAAATTACCAAACAACACGATCACATCCCGGTACTCACTTTGCAGTGGGCTTGCCGAAACGGCAGAGGTCATGCGCTGTACCAGTTCCGCGGGGACGTAAGATACAAGACTTGATGGATTAACGATTCTGGGCTCAGTGGTAGGTCTCTTCGTTCGAATACCTTCAACGTCAAGGTGCGGCGTGACAGGGAATAGCCCTTGTTTCCTATTCGCTGAACCACGGCTGTCAACACAACGTTGAGCCAGTACCGGCCCAATCAACATTGCGTTGTGTGCGGCGCCATCACACGCCAAGAAAACCGTTTCCACGAGTCCTCCAAACGGCTCGGCGTCCAGACGTACGTTCGGATCACCAAGCGACGCTAAATGAAAGGTACCATATTCTGCTCCGATATGAACGCTCAGCCTAAGGTTCTCGCTCAGATCTGGGTGAGAATTGACCTTATCCAGTTCAGCAAGTAGTCCGGCGAGAAAGCTCGACGGGCGGAAGTCATCAGGGAAGAAAACCCACAGAGCATCTCCGGCGAATTTGAGAATGTCGCCTCCATGCTGGAACGCCACGTAGGTCATGGCACCAAAGAAAGTATTGAGGACGGATGTCAGAATCTCCGGTCCTTCCTTGCCCAACGCGGAAAAATGGCGAGTCAAGGCAGTAAAACCTGAGGCGTCTATGCATATCAAGGTGCCCTGATGATCAGTGACGGTATGCACTGAGCCTGTGGGTGCATCGGTGTACCACCTGGCGATCACGTTAGGAACGTATGGTATTAGTGTCCTATAGTCTGTGACTGTGGTGATCATTGAGAGTAAAACGACCTAATAAGAAACAGGACGAGTACATGAATGCCCTGGTCTACATAGAAGGCCTGTTTAGTACCATTGAATTTCTGGGACTTGATGAAATCTTGAATCCAGTGCTGAATGAAGAGAAAGGCTAGCACTGCAATTGTGAAGGTCGAGAAGAACTCGTTGCTGTCATGGAGGTGTAGGCCGATTGCCAGCGCACAGCCTATGGTCAACGTATAGAGAAAAACATGGAACGTAAGCGTCCGCTTGGATGTCTGTTTCCCACGGGCGACCCCATCGCTCTGCAAGGCAAAATCTCCGAAGAAGTGACCCAGCAGCAAATAGAAAAGGGTGTCAACCATTCTGCTTAACCTACCTTGATCGGAAGCTTGATTTCGAATTTTGCGCCACCGCCAAGAGCAGATTCAACCGCAATCTCACCACTGTGGGCTTCGACAATCTTGGCGATCGAAACCAAACCGATGCCATGCCCAGTTGCCTTGGTAGTAAAACGCTTCTTGAAGACCCTTGGAAGGTGTTCTTCGGCGATACCCGGTCCATTGTCGATGATGCTGATTATGACCCGATCATTGTCGGCAGAACGGGCGAGAGTAACAGCTATCTTCTTAGCCTGCCCAGAAGGAGCTTCATCCATCGCTTCTGCTGCGTTAACAAGCAAGTTGACTAATACACTCTGCAACTGTCCCTGTTTGATAAAGATTCTGTCAGGGAACTTTGGCTCTATCTCGACTTCAATCTCGACATCCTGAAATCGCGCTTGTGGCTGGCAGAATCGAACGATGGCCCGAACCAGTGCCCTGACATCGACCGGAACCACGTCGCGTCTGTCCTCTCGATAGGCCATTACGTTCTCAATGAATTGGAGAACTTCTTGTGAGGTCTTGCCGATTGCCTCAAGGGGCCTCTTCATATCGTCCCGCTGATCTGGGGTAAGCTGCGATATTAGCAGTTCCATATTGCCAAGCAGCACACCCAGGTAGTTCTTCAGATCATGAGTCAGCTCTACAGCTGTCTCTTGGGCACTGGCGTACTTCTCAAACTCTGTGATTATCTCATTGAACGCATGCAGTTCTGATATGTCTTGACAGATCATCAGGTAGAGAATGCTGTTATTGTGCCCTGAAAGGGTAGTGACAGAGAGGTAAACTGGAAACTCCTCGGAACTGCGCTGGCCTCTCAATTCGCCGGTCCAGGTGTGGCGTATCCTACGACGGAGTTTTTCGAAATCGAGATCCTTGAACAGGCTGTCAACATCAAGGTACGCCTCTGGATCCTCGATACTGAACATCCTCGATGCCGCTTTGTTCATTCGGAAGACTTTGCCACCGCGGGTCGTCAGGAATACCGCGCTGGGCGACTGGTCGATGACGCAGTCGAGGAAGGAGTTCAGCCGGATGAGTTCCCGGTTTGAGGCGGTCAGCTGGCGGTTGCTTTCCTCAAGCTCAACGATTCTTAGCGAATCTGACTCGCGCAGTTTCGTACTCAGGCTTTTTAGTACACGGGTGGCCAGAGCTGGCTGCTCACGAATTATCTTTTCGAAGTTGTCTTTTGAGAACTCCAGAACCTCACAGTCGGTTTCTGCTGATGCCGTCGCAAAGCGGGGTGATTCCTCCACTAATGCCATCTCCCCTAGGAAGTCGCCGGCGCTGCGATGAGCTATAACAACCGGTTCGCCACTCTCAGGGCTCTTTTTTGTGACTCTAATAGAACCGTCGAGAATTAGATGCATGGTGTTTCCCGGATCGCCCTCTGCAAAGATCACCTCTCTCGCAGAATAAGTCCTGGATATAGAGTACCTGCCCGCCAACTGGATCAGAAAAAGATCGAGGGCAGTGTTAGATGAGCTTAGGCCTAGGCTTTTCATCATTTATTTTATCGGATGTATTTCCAGAGCCCTTAGGCTTCCCGGCACAATATTGTACGGCTCCTGAGCTTGAGTCGGCCACCGGACCCGAATGCCTTCAGGTAACGGGAGGACAGAAAAGTAGTGAAAGTCGGGACTCACGGGTTGACCTTTCCACCTCGTGTGAAATGTTCGCTTGTCTGCTTCCCGACCTTGTGTCCATGTTGTCGGACACTATTCCATGTAATCCCCTCATTTCAGCCACCTTACTGATCACGCCACCCACTCCTTGCACAACACCTCTGTCTGTGATAGAACTGTCGTTGTTGCTTTTTCCTGTTTATCAGGTGGGTAATTGTACTTGCGGAGAATCCGCTTAACCATGACGCGGAGTTTGGCTCTGGCACTCTCACGAAGTGTCCAGTCTATTGTGACACTATTCCTCACCTTCTCCACCAGCTCCCGGGCTATCGCTTTAAGTGTTTCGTCACCCAGTTCCCTGACCGCTGAGTCGTTAGTGCCGAGCGCATCGTAGAATGCGATCTCATCGTCCATCAGGTCCAGCTTTTCTCCACGAGCCATAGCCTCTCTGAACTGCTTGGCCAGATGAACCAGTTCTGCGATCACTTCCGCAGCCTCGATTGTGCGGTTCTGGTATTTCAACACTGTTTCTTCTAACCGCTCAGAGAAGGACTTCGACTGAATAAGGTTCCGTCGGGAAAGAGCCTTGATTTCATCATTCAGGAGGTACCGTAGCATTTCAGCTTCAAGATTCTTCTGAGGCATGTTTCTAATCTCATCCAAGAATTCATCGGACAAGATTGATATGTCAGGTCGGTTAAGACCAGCTACTTTGAATATATCAATCACCTCGTCTGACGATACCGATTTCGACACCAACTGCTTTAGTGCCGCATCAAGCACCTCTCGGTTACGTGAACAACAAGACGACACGCTTAGTTGAATTGGACCTAGAAAAGGCATCGTACATACGGCAGATGTTTGAGATGTATGCAACGGGCGACTATTCCTTAGCTCAACTCAGGGACAAAATCTATTTGAGAGGCTTAAGGAGCCGAACCGGAAAGAGACTGTCCAAGGGCATGGTTGAATCTATCCTAAAGAATCCTTTCTACTATGGCGAGTTCATCTGGAACGGCAATCAGTATCAAGGTAACCATGAGACGCTGATTTCACGAGAGCTGTTTGAGAAGGTTCGACAGGTTCTACGCAGGGACGGTAAGACTAAAGCCCGGAAGCGACAATTCGCCTTCACTGGTCTGCTCAAGTGTGGATACTGCGGTTGCCAGATCACGGCAGAGATAAAGAAAGGCAAATACGTCTATTACCACTGTACCGGCGGAAAAGGAAAGTGTGGCCAGCCATATGTGCGTGAAGAAGTGTTGGACGAGAAGCTCGCCGAAATTCTACATGCAATACAGATTGACCGTGAGGTTGCGGACTGGATCGTCGAAGCGTTGAAAAGCAGCTACACCGATGAGCGAGAATTCCGCGAATCAGAAGTGAGGAGATTAAAGCGCCGTTACGAAGACCTCCAAGTCAGGCTGGATAAATCATACGAGGACAGGCTTGATGGGATCATCGACAAGCGCTATTGGGCTGAGGTGTCAACGAAATGGCGGGCGGAACAGGATGAGGTCAGGGCGCAGATAAATAGGTTCGAGCAGGCAGATCGTAACTATGTTGACCGAGGCACAAAAATCTTAGAACTCGCTCAACATGCTTATTCACTTTACGTTGGACAGGAACTCTCAGAAAAGCGCAAGCTTCTCAACAGCGTACTTTCGAACTGCACCCTAAGCGGTCTAACTCTTTGTCCCACATACAAGAAACCCTTCGATTTGATAGCCGAAGGGGTCAAAATAAAAAGAAAGTACCCCCGGCAGGAATCGAACCTGCGGCCCGCGGTTTAGGAAACCGCTGCTCTATCCGACTGAGCTACGGGGGCATCACTTGCAGAGTAATCAAGTATAAAGAAGCGAATCGGCCAGAGACTGTCAACCGTGAAGTTGGGCAGGCTGCTTACGGGATCGACTTGTCTATTGGGAATCGTAGGAAATGAGGTAGTTGATGTCGTACTTTTTCAGTTTCTCGCGCCAGGGCAGAAAGGAAAGATCGATAACTGAAGAGATTCCCACGACCTCACCCCCGAGCTGCTCAACCAAACGACATGTCGCCTGAAGGGTGCCGCCGGTGGCGATAAGATCGTCCACTACCACTGTCCGCTCTCCCGGGGTGATCGCATCTTCATGCAACTCCACCCTGTCGGTGCCGTATTCCAGGTCATACTCCTCGGATACGGTTTTGTAAGGCAGCTTACCCGGCTTGCGAGCCACCGCCAGGCCAACATGCAACCGGTCCGCGAGAGCCGCGGCAAAGACAAAGCCTCGTGACTCAATACCGACAATCTTCTGCGGCTTTCTCGAACGGACATACTGCTCCATTTGCTCAAGAGCCATACGAAAACCAGCGGGGTGTTGGATCAGCGTGGTAATATCATAGAATTTGACCCCCGGCTTGGGGAAATCTGGTACTGTTCGAATGTACTCTTTCAGTTTGTTCATAAGCTGTAGTATTAGGAGCTTACATTGAGATATCGAATTTGGTATAATGCCCCGTGTAGTCGGTCCAGGTAATATCAATGGCGGTTACCGACGCATTGAACGGGCCAGCTTTCAACTCCTTGATGAATTCTTCCAGAAGACTCCGGTCACCTTCAGCCACAACGGAGACAGAGCCGTCAGGACTATTCTTGACCCAACCGTTCAGCCCAAGACTCCTTGCCGCCCGATAGCAGTAATAGCGGTACCCCACCCTCTGGACTAAACCCTGGATTCTCAGTTGAACACCGACCGAACTCACTTCCCTTTCTCGGCCAGCTCCATAGCCCGTCTGGCGGCATCAATGGGATTGTCGACCTGCTCAATTTCGTCGCCGAGCTTCCAGGCATTGATGGAAACCACCGGTTTCTTGGAATGGAGAGCAAAAGCCATTTCCGATAATGTGCCATATTTCCCCGGAAAAGCAACAACCGCATCAGCCGCCCTGACAACCATGATGTTGCGAGCCTCGCCGAAACCGGTAGGGATAACATAATCAATATACTCATTGGCGTCTTCTTTGTTTTCAGACGGCAGAATCCCGATTGTAACACCGCCGGCCTCTTTGGCTCCTTTGGCAGCCCCCTCCATAATTCCCCCTAAGCCGCCACAGATCACAACACCGTTGTGCTCCGCCACATACTTGCCAACCTCAAACGCCATATCGCGCAGCTTCTTTGAACACTTACCGGCCCCGACAACAGCGATCATCACTTTTCTATTGTCAGCCATTGACCCATCCTCTCTCAATAAACCACTTCAGGAAAGAACATCACATGCAGTTTCAGTCTCCCCTATTATTATAGGACACTGTATTCAGCCACTATAGGAAAAATCGGGGCGACTGGATTTGAACCAGCGACTCCTTAGTCCCGAACCAAGTGCGCTACCATACTGCGCTACGCCCCGACTCTTATGGCTTCATGAATTTCCATGATACTACCTATTCAGCCATTGTCAATGTTTTTATCTTCACAATCTGTCCCTGTCGAGATGGCGCAATCTCAACCGGGGTGCCACCAGACCTCACAGCCTCAACTTGAGACCTTGCAACCGCCGAAGGGAGTCTCCGTCAGTGAATTTCAATTTCAAAGGAGTAATAGAGACAGCTCGACGCTGCACTGCCTCAAAGTCGGAGCCCCTGGTCGTCTTCCATGTGGCGTGGCCGCCTATCCAGTAGTAGGCTTTGCCTCTCGGATCAGTTTTATGAATAACGTAATCTTTGTACAAACGAGCCCCTAATCCGGTGAACTCATACTTTCGGTAGGGCTGGCCATAATCACGAGGGAGATTGACGTTCAAGAAAGTACTTGGATCGAGATTGAGCTTATGGTAGAATTCGACCAGCTTGACGACGAACCTGGCAGCCCGCACCATCGGCGTTCCCGGCTCCCAGTTTGCCATCGAAACTGATATTGACGGGATCCCCAGAATCGACCCTTCAATGGCCGCCGCCACTGTGCCGGAGTAGGTAACATCCTCTCCCATGTTCGCCCCATGGTTGATTCCAGAGATGATCATATCCGGTTTCCTGCGCTTGAAAAAGAGATGGACCGCCAGCATAACGCAGTCAGTTGGGGTACCATCAATAGCATATCGACGCGAGCCCAGCTTATGCACCCGAAGAGGTCGTTTCAATGTAAGCGAATGTGAACTGGCAGACTGCTCACGGTCGGGAGCCACGATGAACACATCCGCCGTTTTCTGCAGCGCCTTGAACAGGATATTGATACCATCAGAGAGATAGCCATCATCATTGGTCAGCAGTAGACGCTTCTTCCTATGCACCTGATACCTCAATCTTCGTCCCTGACATCACCATGACTACTCAATCCCCCGGTGTAGGGGCCGATGTTCTGTGGCCGGCGGATTATTGTGATCGGCAGATGTCCACATCTGCCCGTTCTCGGTGCCGCACAGCTTGCTGTGCATGGCGTCAAGATTACGAGAACAATCTACCTTATTCGAGACTACCCATAGCAAGCTATGAGGTAACTGGTTTCAAGAAGTCGTATTGCGAAACATCGATCTGGTAATACTTGATTGCCTCGCTGCGGATACCAATCCCGTGCGCTGCGAGTAGGTCGAGTATCTCATCATGCTCAATGTAGTGTATTGGCTCTTTCCCCGCTTCTTTCCCCTTCGCCTTTGCGATTTCGTTCAACTGACTGGTTGTGATTAGGATTCCTTGCTGACATTGATAGGTCGAGAGGTTGTCGCGGAGGGTGCTAATATCCTTCGGTCCGATCTTGTTGGTCAACGACCTACACTTGCATTGGATGGCCACACGTATCCTTGTTATCCCATCTTGCTTTTCGCAGAGGATGTCTACTCCTTGATCATCCTTTCCACCGATGACTTCGACACTCTGGTACCCCATCGAGACAAGGAGGTCAGCGATCATTGTCTCGAAGTCGCTGCCATGGTTTCCAGTTATTAGCTTCTTGTAGAGGTCGTCACAAGCTTCTCTCAGAGATTCGCGCACTTGCTCGACTGCGGTCTTGGTCTTCTTGGTGGGTGGGCCACTGATCAGGTCAAGGAGCGTGAACATTCCGTTGCCGAGAAAGGAAAACCGCTGAGGTTCACCGCGCTGATTTCGACGTTTCATCTCGCTGCGTATAGAGACGTGCATGGAAATCTCGGGCGTCTCTGATTCAGTTTGAATCAGTCCCTCGGTAACCGCCTTTTGAGCGAGTTCCCGGTGGCTCATCGGTTTGCCTTCACGCCTAATGATACGTTCGGCCGCGTCACAGAATGACAATTGCTCATTACCAGGGGCCGCATCCACTGTGGATTTGTCCTGATGGATTGCCTGTGTCATGTTGTCCTCCTTAATCGCCTGATGCCTAACCTTTGTATGGTTTCCTCATAACATCCTTGGGCCGCGAAACTGCAGTATAAGGCACCTAGGCAAGTAGCGGCCTCTTATCACCAATCCAAAACTTATCATATCTTACCCTCCACGATTGTCAAGCGCAAAATCTTCCGTTTCGGGGATTTTCTTTTCGAGCCGGTAAGTAACTCAACTGGAAAGGCCATCGTGCAGGGGCTTTTGACGTACTTCTCTCGTAATAGAACACCCCTTCAGGCGCATACCCGACCGAATATCTGCCTGATGAAGCGGAGCGTATCACTCAGAGGGTTGATGTAGGAATGAGAACCTTCATAGACTGTCGAAATCGGGACCTCGATAATAGCGCAACCGAGCGCCCCGGCCTTGAAAAGCAATTCCGATTCAAAATCGTAGTTCACACTTTTCAGACAAATCGCCTTCAGGACACTTGTCGGAATCAATCTGTATCCCGACTGGCTGTCCCTGATCCGCTGACTTGAGAATACTGATATGATGAGAGAAGTCAGGTTGTTTGTCAGCCATCGGAGAAAGGGCATGCGTTTCAACGAGATGTCGCGCGTGCCGATAAGCACTCGTTCCCCGTTGTCAAGCGCTAAGAAGCTGGGGATTTCTTCAGGAAGATGCTGAAGATCAGCATCAATAGTTAACACTGAACGGTAGCCATGTCGCATGGTGTACTCAAAACCGGCTTTAAGGGCTGCTCCCTTGCCGCGGTTCTGCTTAAACGATATGTAGTTTATATCGCACTCTTTTAGAATCGTGGCGGTTTCATCCGTAGAACCGTCGTTAACTATGAGGAAGTGTTCGTCGCTGACGAACTTCTTAATCCTGGCGATGAGTTCGGGGAGGTATATGGCAGCGTTATAAGCAGGCACCAACACGAGAGTAGTGTACTGATTCAGTTCCGACATATTACTCGACAAGCAAAACGGACCGCCAGCCGTATAAAAACAGGCTCCGACGGTAGGGGAAACGAATGGTCGGAGCGAGCCGATTTGAACGGCCGACCTCTCGCACCCCAAGCGAGTGCGCTAACCATACTGCGCCACGCTCCGACCCAAGGTCTCTTCATAGCCGGTAGTTTCTTCAAATCTACGTAAGAACGACCAAAACTCAAGGGAAAAAACGAAGCAAGTCCTCGATTTCCTTTCTTATCCGCCCGATAAGTGTCCTGGTTCGCGCAGAGTTGATCATGGTTGTTTTCGCTTCACCGGGGCGCTTCATCATGAGCTTGGTTCGCGCTCCGGCAATCGTCAGTTTCTCTTTGCTTCTGAGATGCTTGATACGATTGATCAGCTCTATATCTTTTTCAGTGTAGGTCCGGTTGCCACCCCGGTTCTTCTTGGGTTTGAGAATTGTGAACTCTTTCTCCCAATACCTGAGCACATACGGCTCCAGGCTTGTCATACGAGAAACCTCGCTGATCGAATAGTAAAGCTTGTCGTTGTTGCTGCTCTTGCTCAACTCAATCCCCTCTCTTATCATCCTTGTTCACCGCCATATCTCAGCTTTCAACTCCCTGCCCATCAGCTCCTCAACCGTTGCCGACGGAGGTTTATCTTCAAAGAGAACCGAAAACACTTCCCCTGTTATGGGCATTTCAATATTATGTGTCCTGGCCAACTCATAGCCGGACCGAGTGGTCTCCACTCCTTCTGCAACCATGTGCATCCCTGTCAATATGTCACTAAGACTTTTCCCCTGTCCAATTTTCTCCCCAACGTAACGGTTCCGGCTATGCCGGGAGGTGCAGGTAGTCACAAGATCACCTATTCCCGACAGGCCGGCGAAGGTTTCCGCCCGAGCGCCGAGAGCCACCCCCAGCCGCGTTATTTCAGCCAGCCCACGCGTAATAATAGCCCCTCTGGTATTGTCCCCCATTCCCAGGCCATCGGCAATGCCAGCCGCGATAGCAATAATGTTCTTCAGCGATCCGCCCAGCTCGACGCCGATCAGGTCATCGCTTTTGTACACGCGGAAGAAGCGATTGCTGAATGTCTCTTGAACCTGCGTGATAAATCTATCGTCACAGCCAGCGGCTACAACTGCGGTCGGCATGTCAACGACTACTTCCTCGGCGTGCGAAGGCCCCGACAGGGTGACGGTTCGTTCTTGCAAGGAGGGCAGCTCCTCGGCAATGACTTCCGACATCCGCTTCAATGTTTTTGTCTCTATCCCCTTGGCCAGGTTAACTAACCCCGCTGCTGGATCAAGCTTCCCCGGCAGCCGCACCAGCACAGAGCGGAGGAACTGCGAAGGAATCGCCAGTACAATGAGCCGGCTGCCACCGACGGCTTCCAGAAGGTCATTGGTAACCGCCACAGCCTCGGGAAGCTGAAATCCCTTGAGCTTGTCAGGATGCCCACGGAACTCCCGCAGTTTCTCGTAGTCTTGACGATTGAATTCCCACAGGGTAACTGCCAACCCCTTTTTGTAAAGAAGCCCGGCAATCGCCATCCCCCACGATCCTGCCCCAAGTATAGCTACCTTCTCATACATCAGACCTTGCCTTCCCAGACTTTGTCGACAAGGAGAAGCGATTTTCCGTACCGGAAACCAGGCGGCATATGTTTTGACGGTGGGTTATGACAATCAGCGCCGCCAACGCACCCGCCAGATAAACATATATAGCCGCCATATCTCGCGCCATCAGGTACTTTTCTGCAGCTACAATAACAAAGAAGCCGACTACGCCTACAATAGAACCCAGCGATATAAAGCGGCTGGCCACCACTACAATAATAAATATAACAAATCCGGCCAAAGATTCAAGTGGTAATAGCATAATCATTGCGCCAAGAGCGGTGTTCACACCCTTGCCCCCTTTGAAACCGAGATAGACCGGAAATAGATGCCCCAGCACCGCTGCCAGGGCACAAATAACCAGAAATGTGTCTATCTGCAAAAACGCTGTATCGAAATGTCTCGCGAAGCAGCCTGCCAGAGCAACCGCGGCGACTCCCTTTCCGATATCACCAAGGTAAACCCATACCGCCGCCTTGGGACCGATCACACGCCAAACGTTAGTAGCGCCAATATTGCCGGATCCGTGAGACCTGATGTCCTTGATTCCGAAGATGCGGCTGACTATAAGACCGAAAGGAATCCCTCCAAGCAAATAGGCAATAAGAATTGGCAACACAGTTACCATCGTACCCACATCACCTCATTCAAAACTGAGCCTTGTAGGTCGGCCTCTGAGTGGAATCTGCCAGAGGCGGATAGAGCGAAAAAACCCGACACTTGCTTCCAAAGATATTGTCGGGTTTCTTATCCGCCCAAGATGGGTTCGTAACCCGACCTACAATTCTTTCATTGCGAGAAGTCCGCCTTGGGCGGACGACGTGGTAATCTCTTGCTCCGGAAACAGTTGTATAATTGGGATCGCCACGCTCCCTTCGGTCGCTCGCGATGACGCTGTACTTTTGGCACGGCTTCGTAAGGCCCTCGACCTACTGTGTTTCATGAGCCAGATCAAACACCAGTTACTCTGATCAAATCGAATCCTGCACAGAGGTGGTATCTTCAATCTCGACCGCAGGCACAAGCTGCTCCAGTTCGGGGAAGTAATCGATCATAGCCCCCACAAACAGTTCAGCTTCAGCGGAATCTATCTCCTTGTCAGTCATAAGACCCTGGACTGTTTGACCAAAGCGCCCGTACTTGTCATAATCAATCTCAGATTCATTCAGCTTCTCAACGAAGGCATCAGAAATAGCATTCACACGAGCGGTATCAATACCTGTAGCCGGGCTTTCACTCAGTTTTATCTTGACGCTATTGACCATAGTCGCCATACCGTACCTGACTAGATCGTCTTTCTTGAAATAGCAGGTGACACCGGCAATAATCACCAACAGAACCAGAACGCCGACGACAATAAGGGCCACCAGACAGCCTTTTGACATCCCTTTCTTTTGAATTTCCTCAGTCATTTTTCCTCACTCATGTGTTTAATCGGGTTTCCATGATTTCACGATAGTTTCCACAATCGTATCACAGTTATGTTTGATATTCCCTCGGTATCGCTATATACCAAATCCAAAAACGAATAGCAAGCAGTTAAAGCAAGCTGTCAGGAGGGCCCCGCAAAGCCTCTGCCTATCACCAAGTACACGAAGGGAATGTTGAAAAAGTATTTTCCTCGTCATTGCGAGTCCGCTGCAGGCGGACGTGGCAATCTCGGATATTGAATGCCAATGAAATAGCTGCGTCGTCCGCCAAAGGCGGACTCCTCGCTATGATTCTTGTTATGTTTTTCAACACGCCCACAAAACACTATTACACGAAGAAAGCGTCAGGCAGAATGAGGCTGTCCCTAAAGGCAACTGTTTTGTCTCGCGTAGGGTTGGAGCTTGCCCCCCACCATCCCAACGGCAGGAAAAAAACCTGCCGCTACGCGGACTTACGACAAAAGCACTTATGAAAGCAGAGGTTCAAATGCAGTCAGATAAGATCTATGAGACAGCCTCGAATCGCCTAACGCCACAGTGAAAAGTTCAGAACTCTAATCTATGGACAGCGTGCTAACGTCCGATAGCCCCTTTGGCGCCTATTATTTCATAGACGCACTTTTGGCCATCTTCTTCCCCTTCTTGCCTTTCTTACCCTTCTTGTCGCCCTCTTCAACCGGCTTGGGAACTAACAACTCCACGACCGATATTGGAGCTCCATCGCCCCGGCGGACGCCCAGTTTCACAATCCGCGTGAATCCAGAATCGCGATCGGCGAAGTGCGGGACGATCTCCGTAAACAGCTTCTTGAAGACCGGCTTCTGGTGAATTGTTCTTGCTACCTGCCGTTTGGCTGCCAAGGTGTCTTTCTTGGCCGTGGAGATAACACGATCAACCAGCGGCTTCAACGCCTTAGCTCTGGCGTCAGTAGTCTTAATAAGCCGGTGATTGAAAAGCGACATAGCCATATTGGCCAGCATCGCTTCCCGATGTGGTTTGGTGCGTCCCAGTTTCTTTACTTTATCACGATGTCCCATCTTTTGCTCACAGTGGCTCAGTTTGATTGCGGCTCAACATACTTGGAGATATCCATTCCAAGCGACAGATTCAACTCCTCCAGGATAGAGTTGATTTCGTTGAGCGACTTACGCCCGAAGTTTCGATACTTGAGCATCTCCGCTTCGGTTTTGGTTACAAGGTCCTGAAGAGCCTGAATGTTGGCGGCTCGCAGGCAGTTGGAAGAGCGTACAGACAGTTCAAGTTCGTCAACACGCGTTCTCAACAGATTGCGGATACGGGTGGTTTCTTCATCCTCCTCAGGCTCTTCTTCTACAAGGACCTCCTCATCCATATGAATGAACAAGCGAAGATGGTCCTTGATCAGCTTGGCGGCATGACTCAAAGCGTCTTCCGGAGTGATGGATCCATCGGTCATGATCTCAAGAATCAACCGGTCATAATCCGTTCTGTGTCCCACGCGCGTGTTTTCCATGCGGTAGGAGACTTTGGTGACAGGTGAGAACAACGAGTCGACAAATATTGTTCCCGCTGGAGCATCAGGCCGTTTGTTCTGCTCGGCTACGTTGTAACCGCGACCGGAATCAATATCCACCTCGAGTTCAAAATCAATGTCGTCCGTCAGCTCACAAATGTGCAAATCCGGATTCAGAATTTCCACATCCGGGTCGCCTTCAAACATCCCGGCTGTGAGCTTACCCTTGCTATTGGTTTTAAGTATCAGCGTACGCATGTCGTCGGCGTGCATGCGAACACGGATATTTTTGACATTCAGGATGATGTCAGTAACGTCTTCATACACCCCGGAAATTGTCGAAAACTCATGCAGGCACCCTTTGATACGCACTGACACAACTGCGCCACCCTGAATTGAAGACAGCAGAACGCGGCGCAAGCTATTCCCGAGAGTCGTACCATAACCTCTCTCCAGGGGCTCGACAACAAAATGCGAGTAGTTTTCTGTCGTCGAAGATTGATCGCTGACGACTTCCTTAGGCATGGCCAGTGACTTCCATTTCATGCGTCGAAAAACCTCCAAACAGGATAAATGGTTACTTGGAGTATAGCTCCACTATCAACTGCTCATTGGCGGGCAATGGGATATCAGCCCGCTCGGGAATCTCCAGCAGCTCACCTTCCAGAGCCGCCTTGTTTAACCTTAACCAGGGATACTCGTCCCCTCTGCCCACTTCCTTCAGTGCCGAATGTATCAGATCCAGGTTCTTGGATTTCTCCTTAACCTTAATAGTCTGGTTTGGCTTCACCTGAAAGGAAGGGATATTCACGATCCGGTCATTTACCATAATGTGGCGATGCCGCACCAACTGCCGGGCTGATTTTCGTGAGGGAGCAAACCCGAGCCGGTACACCAGATTGTCAAGGCGCGTCTCAAGGAGCTGAAGCAGGATCTCACCCGTAATCCCTATTCTCCTGTCAGCCTTTTTGAAGTAGTTGCGGAACTGCCTTTCCAGGATTCCGTAGGTACGTCTCACTTTCTGCTTTTCGCGTAACTGTATACCGTAGGACGATATTTTTCGGCGTAGTCTTTGGCCATGCTGGCCCGGAGCGTACTGCCGTCTCTCCAGGGCACATTTGTCACTCATGCACCGTGTGCCTTTCAGAAACAGCTTTTCTCCTTCACGACGACACAATTTACAGTTAGCGTCACGATATCGAGCCATTAACTCTCCTTAAGAAAACAAAATACCATACGCCTCACAAACAACTCAGACACGACGGCGTTTGGGAGGCCGACAGCCGTTGTGTGGTATCGGTGTTACATCTTTTATGACCGTGATTTCCAGGCCAGCAGCAGAGAGCGAACGGATCGCCGCCTCTCGGCCAGAGCCGGGACCTTTCACCCAAACCTCGATTTTGCGAAGTCCCATGTCCATAGCCTCTTTGGCCGCAGCAGAGGATGCCAACTGAGCCGCAAATGGAGTCGACTTCTTTGAACCTTTGAACCCGACTTTACCGGCAGAACCCCAAGAGATGGTCTTCCCGGTTGAATCAGCTATGGTAATGATTGTATTGTTAAACGTCGCTTTGACGTGGGCAATTCCATTCGCTTCAACTTTGCGTGTTTTCTTTTTGGCATGCCCTTTCTTCTTCGGATCCGCCACAGCATTACCTCATTTGACTTTAACCACTCTATTTCTTGCCTGGAGGCTTTCTCTTCAGACCGCCGATGGACCGCCGGGGTCCCTTTCGGGTCCGCGCATTGGTCTTGGTCCGCTGGCCGTGCACTGGAAGACCACGTCTATGGCGCAGCCCTCGATAAGAGCCAATATCCACCAGGCGCTTGATATTCATCGAAATCTGACCCCGCAGACTTCCCTCGACGTTGTAATCGTTTTCGATCACATGCCGGAGTTTGGTCACATCCTCGTCAGAGAGAGCATGCACCCGCGCATCCGGATTGATGCCGGTTTTCTTAAGTATCTGCGAAGCGGAAGTATGGCCAATCCCAAAAATATAACGCAAGCCAATTTCAATCCGTTTGCCTTTCGGCAGATCAACTCCAGCTATTCGTGCCAATTCTTTCTCCTCAGGTCCTGATTACGAGCCTGCCTTCGTTACCCCTGCCGCTGCTTGTGGCTGGGGTTCCGTGAACATATAACGCGCAGAACACCTCTGCGCTTGATAATCTTACAGTACTCACAACGCTTTCTTATAGCCGATTTAACTTTCACAACAACACCATCCTATCACTAAAAGATCATCCCTTGTAGCGGTACGTGATACGACCCCGGGTTAAATCATACGGCGAGAGCTCAAGGGTCACCCGGTCGCCGGGCAAAATCTTGATAAAGTGCATCCTCATCTTACCGGAGATGTGAGCCAACACGACGTGCCCGTTATCAAGTTCCACTTTGAACATCGCATTCGGCAGCGGCTCGATAACCTTGCCTTCAACCTGAACTGTTTCTTCCTTCGCCATATGTCTCTTCTAAGCCACTGTCAAGATGGTTGTCCCATCATCGCCAATAGCCACTGTATGCTCAAAATGTGCCGACGGCTGACCGTCTGCCGTGACGACCGTCCAACCATCAGGGAGCGCCTTCACCCGGTGGGTGCCCATGTTGATCATTGGCTCAATCGCCAGCACCGTGCCGGCTTTCAACACAGGGCCATCGTCCTCAGAACCAAAATTGGGCACCTGCGGTTCTTCGTGCAAGTTCCGCCCAATGCCATGACCGACTAACTCGCGAACTACACCGTAGCCCTCACCCTCGGCTACTCTCTGCACTGCCGCCGATACCTGGCCTAATTTATTACCTTTTTGCGCCTTGTCAATACCTGCCATAAGGGATTTCTGCGTGATCTCCATCAGGTGGACCTTTTCCTGTGAGACTTCTCCAATCGCATAGGTGCGGGCTGAATCACCGTAGTAACCATCAACGATAGAGCCCACATCGACAGAGACAATCTCACCCTCTTTCATCACCCGCTTGCCTGGAATGCCGTGGACAACTTCGTCATCAATCGAGACACAAGCCGCTGCCGGGTAGCCCTGGTAGCCCTTGAACCCAGGAACAGCTCCCATAGATCGAATGAACTCCTCGATCAGTCTATCAAGCTCGGCAGTAGTCATTCCCGGCCTTATATTCTCGTCAACCATGTCCAGCGTTCGTGCTACCACCCGAGCGGCACGACGCATTATCTCAAGCTCCTCTTTTGTTTTCAACGGTATCACCGCTTGACCGCAACCTTACTTACTTCCTGCAACAGGGCCTGAAACACCTCTTCAGGAGAACCTTCTGCTTCTATCTCGGTGAGAAGAGATTCATTACGGTAGAAGTCTTCAATGGGTTTCGTCTGTCGTCTGTATACCTCCAGGCGGTTTCGCACCACTGACTCCTCATCGTCGGGACGACGCTGCAACTGGGCACCGTCGTGGTCGCACACCCCTTCCTGCTTCGGCACATTTGTTGGATAGTTGTACGTCGCTTGGCACTTGGGACAAAACCACCGACCGGAGAGCCGCCTGACTATTTCATCGTCTCCTACCTGGAACAGGACAGCAGCCTCGAGTGAAACGCCGTTCTTGACAAACATCTCTTTAAGGCTCTTCGCCTGGGGAACTGTTCGGGGAAAACCATCGAGAATGAATCCATCCTTTAGCTCACCGGCGGCAAGCCTGGACTCAATCAGGCCTACAAGTAGATGGTCAGGTACCAACTCCCCATTCTTCATATAGGTTTCCGCTTCTTTGCCTAGCTGGGAGCCGTCATTCACAGCGTTGCGAAGAATATCACCGGTGGACAGATGGACGATATTAAGCTTCTGGGCCAATTTGACGGCCTGAGTACCCTTCCCGGAACCGGGAGGACCAAGGAAAACAAGATTCTTCTTCACATCGATCTCCCTCGAATCTTTCCTTTCTTCATAAAACCATCATAATGCCGCATCAACAGGTGTGATTCGATCTGTTGCAGAGTATCAAGCGCCACCCCAACCACAATCAGCAACCCGGTACCCCCAAAGAAGAAATTCACGTTGAACTGTCCGATAAGCACCCATGGCAGGATAGCAATGAGAGCAAAGAATATGGCGCCGGGTAAAGTTATCCGGGTGAGGATATTCTCTACATACTGGGAAGTGTTTTTACCCGGCCTGATTCCAGGGATATAGCCGCCATTCTTGCGCATGTTGTCGGCGATTTCCATCGGGTTAAAGACAATGGCGGTATAGAAGTAGCCAAAGAATATAATCATAAGCCCGTAGATAATCGAGTACCACAGCCCCCCGGGCCTCAGCCATATAGCAACCAGGTTTTGCACCCAATCAGTATTCGGAAACAATTGCGCCGCAGTCGAAGGCAAAAACATTATCGACTGTGCAAAGATGATGGGAATAACGCCTGCGGAGTTCACCGACAAGGGCAAGTGGGTGGTAGCTCCACCGAAGACCCTTCTGCCGATCACCTTACGCGGATACTGAACGGGAACCTTCCGCTGAGCCCTGGTAACAAGAATCACAGCAGCTATAACCAAAATCATCATCGCCACCATAGTGACTTCCACGATGAAACCACGACTGCCGTGCCAGAGCAATACCATTTCCTCTATTACACCGTCCGGGAACCGGGCAATAATACCTATAAATATAATAAGCGAAATACCATTGCCTATTCCGCGCTCTGTGATCTGCTCGCCAAGCCACATGATAAAGATGGTGCCGCTGGTGAAGGTGAGAATGGTAAGTGGGATGAACCCGATGGTATCCATGTGTACGGCCGACAGACCGGCGGAGCTCTTCACGGTAGTAAGGTATCCGGCGGTGCCCCAGGCTTGCATGGCCGCGATGAGAACGGTCAGGTAACGGGTATACTGGGTAATCTTGCGCCGACCTTCCTCTCCCTCGCGCTGCAGACGCTGCAAATACGGCACGACCGCTCCCAAAAGCTGAAACATAATGGAGGCAGAGATGTACGGCATGATTCCCAGTGCAAAGATGGTGGCCTTCATGAAAGCTCCCCCAACGAAGAGGTCGAACATCCCAAAAAGGGTGTTGGTAGAAAGCGCCGAGGCCAAGACCGACCCGTCAATTCCCGGTGTGGGAATATGCCCACCAATACGGTACACAACTAAGATAGCTAAAGTATAGAAAATCCGTTTTCTTAACTCTTCAACCTTGAAAATCGAGCGAAAAGTTTCTAGCACGAAACCACCTCAGCTTTTCCGCCGGCTTTTTCAATCTTCGCTAAGGCCGATTTGGAGAAGGCGGCAGCTTTGACTGTGTAGGCCGTTTCCAGGTTTCCTTTTCCCAGAATCTTTATCGGAACATCCAAGTTCTTGATGAGACCAACCGCTTTCAGCGTTTCCCGCGTAACCTCACCTGGTTCACATCTGGTGAGATCGGAGACGTTCACAATCTGCCATTCCTTCTTGAAGATGTTTGTGAAACCATGTTTGGGCAAACGGCGGTGCAATGGCATCTGGCCTCCCTCACGGCCAGGCTTCCGCTTGCGACCACTGCGCTGTCCATACCCTTTGTGACCTCGCCCACAAGTTTTTCCCAAGCCACTGCCAGTTCCGCGGCCAACTCGCCTGCGGGCCTTCTTCGACCCCTTTGGAGGTCTTATTGTATGAAGCTCCATTGCTGCCTCTGCCATGCTTTACTCCACCTCTTCCACGGTCACCAGATGGCTTACCGCGCGAATCATGCCGCGAATCTGGGGTGTGTCATTATGAATCACCGTTCGGTGCAGTTTTCCAAGCCCGAGCGCCCGGATTGTTCGCTTCTGGGGTTTCTGTCTATCGATGGTGCTTCTTATCTGCGTAATCTTTAGCCGGGCCACATCAGTATCTCCTTGCTGGACAAAACTCACTCTTCCTCTCGGGCCTTGAGTTCCTGCTGACGCGTACGCAAATGTTGCAAGCCATTCATAGTAGCCTTGACCACATTATATGGGTTTCGGCTACCCAACACCTTGGCCAGGATATCCTGAATACCAGCCGACTCGAGTATCGAGCGCACCGCGCCACCGGCGATAACGCCCGTACCGGGAGAAGCGGGCCTCATAACCACCGTAGTTGCGGCAAACTGACCGTCGATCCGGTGGGGAATAGTTCCCTTGATCAGGCTGATCTCAGTCATGGAACGCCGAGCTGCCTCGGCGCCTTTGCGAATCGCTTCAGATACTTCGGAGGCTTTGCCGTGCCCAATACCAACGCGTCCGTTTTTGTCCCCAACAGTTACTAAAGCAGTGAAGCTAAAACGTCGGCCTCCTTTCACTACTTTAGCAACCCTGTTGATATTGATTACCTTCTCTTCAAACTCAAGGTTGTCCATGTCAAATCTTGCCAAATCCTACCTCACCTATGCCGAATAGAGTCACGTTCTAAAATTCGAGCCCCCCCTTGCGAGCGCCATCAGCGATGGCTTTGATGCGACCGTGATACCGGTATTTGTTCCTATCAAAGACCACCCGGCCTATACCCTTTGCCTTGGCCATCTGCGCCAGTATCTCACCTACCTTGAGAGCAACTTCAGTCTTGGTCACTTTCTCTTTGGTTTCGGATTTCACACTCTTCGAATTCGATGCGGCCGCGGCCAGCGTAACCATCTTCTCATCGTCAATGATCTGGGCAAAGACGTTTTTCAGAGACTTGGCCACCGTCAAGCGGGGACGATCAGCCGTGCCAAATACACTCCCCCGCACGCGACGTCTCCGCCGTCGGGCTCTCTTGTTCTTTTCTATGTTTTTGTCAGCCATTGTTCACACCGGCGTTTTATGACGAGCTTGCCGCCTTCCCAGCTTTCCTGCGGACAAGCTCACCAACGTAGCGGATCCCTTTGCCCTTGTACGGTTCAGGTTTGCGGAAAGAGCGGATTTTGGAAGCCACCAAACCGACCAGCTCCTTGTCTATTCCCGTCACTTCGATCTTATTTTCCTTAGGCATCACTGACAGGGTAATTCCATCAGGCGGAGAGAGAACAATAGAGTGCGAGTACCCCAGGTACAGCACAAGGTTTCTCACCCGCATTTCGGCGCGATAGCCTACCCCAATGATCTCTAACTGCCGGGTATAACCTTCAGTAACACCTACCACCATGTTATTAATCAGCGCCCTGGTCAGACCATGCAGAGCCCGATGCTTCTTTATATCGGAAGACCTCTCCACGATCACCGTGTTGTCTTGAATCGCCGCTGTAATCTCGGGATGAGTTTCCCGCGTCAGCGAACCCTTAGGTCCGGTCACCGTCAAGTTGTTGCCATCTATTTCAATCTTGACTTTATTCGGAATCGGTATCGGTTTCTTTCCCACTCGAGACATCGTCTGGACCTTTCTTCACCAGCACCGCAGCAACACTTCACCGCCAACACCTTTTTGGGCGGCTTCAAAATTCGTCATGACGCCACTGGAGGTGGAGACCACTATCATCCCTCGGCTGTTGAATGTCGAGCGACGCACCTGCTTGGCATCATAATACCTGCGCAGACCAGGACGCGAAACTCTCTGAATCCCCTTCAATACGGGGATATCCTCCCGATCATAGCGGATATAGACGCGCAGAATTCCCTGTTTGTTGTCGGGGAGCTCAACCACATCATTGAGGAAACGCTGTTCCTTAAGGATACGGACGATCTCGCGCTTGAGCCCGGAAGCAGGAACATCCACCGCATTCTTCTTGGCTTTCGAGGCATTACGAATTCTCGTCAGCAGATCAGCCACTGGGTCAGTCATAGTCATAAACTCTTACTCCGCTTACCTTGCACTCTGTCAGCTACCAACTGGCCTTGACAACGCCGGGAATTTCACCCGCCAGCGCAAGTTCTCTAAAGCATATGCGGCACAGTCCGAAGCGGCGCATGTAGGCGCGCGGGCGACCACAACGACGACAGCGGCTGTACTTACGGACTTTGAACTTCGGTTTCTGTCCTTGCTTCAGTATGAGACACTTCTTTGCCATTGGTCTCCTACTTGCGGAACGGTATCCCCAATTCAGTCAGGAGCCGACGCGCTTCTTCATCGGTTCTGGCCGTAGTGTTTATGGAGATATTCATCCCGCGTATTTTATCGATTTTTTCATAGTCTATTTCTGGAAAAATAAGCTGCTCACGCAAACCGATGTTGAAGTTCCCCCGACCGTCAAACGATTTAGCGTTTATCCCTCTGAAATCTCGAATGCGAGGTATGGCAATATTCACCAGCCGGTCCAGGAACTCATACATAACTTCACGACGGAGGGTAACGGAGCACCCAATCGAGGTGCCCTGTCGGAGTTTGAAATTCGATATGCTCTTTCTGGCACGTGTTATATATGGCTTGCGGCCTGTGACTTTTGTCAAGTCATCTACCGCCGCCTCAAGAGCTTTTGGATTCTGCGTAGCCTCGCCGACACCGATATTCACCGTGATTTTGGTCAGCTGCGGCACCTCCATGACGGATGAGTAGCCGCCATCTTTCATTAACTTGGCCCGAATCTCTTTCTCGTATTTATCTTTGAGTCTAGCCATAGCCGTTTGTCCTACAGTTGTTCTCCCGTCTTACGGCAAATGCGCACCTTTTTCGTTCGACCTCCTTCGTCAATACAGCGGGTTGAAACCTTTGTCGGGCCACCCAAAGTTGACGAATACAACGCCACGTTGCTGATATGTATGGGAACCTCAATTGCAAGTATGCCGCCTTTGGGATTCCTCTGTGTCGGGCGTTGGTGCCGCTTTTTCATATTGATCCCCTCGACAAGTACGGTCTGCTTGTGGGGGTTGACGTGTAACACCTTACCGGTCTTCCCCCGATAAGAGCCGCATCGAATATAAACTGTGTCACCCTTCTTGATATGCATATCTTTCAACTCCCTCTCACAACACCTCAGGGGCGAGGGATATGATTTTCATAAACTGCTTCTCGCGCAACTCGCGAGCCACCGGACCAAAAATACGCGTTCCACGAGGTTCCCGCTGATCATTGATGATAACCGCGGCATTATCGGAGAAACGAATAGCAGAGCCGTCTCGCCGCCTTCGCTGGGACGTAGTCCTGACGACAACCGCCTTACAAATCTCTGATTTCTTGACAGTTCCTCCCGGGATAGCTTCCTTAATGGTCACTACGATAATGTCTCCGATACTTGCGTACTTCTTACGCCCACCTAAGATACGGAAGCACATTGCCTTCTTCGCGCCGGAGTTATCGGCCACCGACAAGACCGTATATTCCTGAATCATTTACGCATCACCCTTACACTGCAGTAGATTGGCTGCCGTTTCTCCCGTTACCTTGCTTTCTCTACGATCTCCACCAATCGCCAGCGCTTTTTCGCTGACAGGGGTCGTGTTTCCATCACACGCACGACATCACCAACCCCGGCTTCGTTGTTCTCGTCATGTGCGTACAGTTTAGAGGAGGTGCGAAAGGTCTTCATATATACCGGGTGCCTCATGGTGCGGTTAACCCGAATAACAATGCTCTTACTTGCCTTATTCGATATGACAGTGCCTGTGCGCACCTTTCGTTTGTTTCGCTCTGTTGCCTCCATCATCAGTTATTCCCCTATTTGGCCTTATCTTCCTGTTTTGGAGCAGATTGAGATAGTATAGATATACTGGTGTCCGCAAGTTTACGAAGTCCAATTCTATCCTCGTTAAGGACAGTCATTATCTTAGCGATTTCTCTACGAATCTGCCTTAGACGTAGAGGATTATCCAATGACTTGAGAGACCTGCGCATACGCAAGTTAAACTGCTCCTCAAGCAGGTCGTGTTGCTTCTGCATTAATTCCTCTCGTGTCATTTCTCGCAATGCTTGAACTTTCAGCACGGCTCAGGCTCCTTCTGTGTCAGTACGCGCTACAAACTTCGCCTTCATCGGCAACTTGTTGGCTGCCAGACGTAACGCTTCGCGGGCCAGTGTTTCCGGCACACCCTCGATTTCAAAAAGAATGCGACCGGGTTTAACTACAGCCACCCAATACTCCGGGGCGCCTTTCCCCTTGCCCATGCGCGTTTCAGCCGGCTTCTTAGTCACCGGTTTGTCCGGGAAAATTCTGATCCAAATCTTACCGCCACGCTTAATGTATCTCGTCATAGCAATACGGGCCGCCTCAATTTGCCTGTTCGTCAGCCAGCAGGGCTCCAGAGCTTTGAGACCGAATTCACCGAAATTGATAGCCGATCCGCCTTTGGTCTTGCCAGTCATACGTCCTCGATGGGCCTTGCGGAATTTTGTCTTTTTAGGCATCAACATAAGTTATTTCTCCGTCCTCACCGCATATTCCTATTGCGTATCCTTTGGCTCCTTTGAGGACAAACCGGCATCTGGTTTCTTTCCGGCTGAACCCCGAGATACTCCAGCCGACCCCTCGCGGTTCTTAGGCAATTCAGGGCGACGGCCCCTAGGCGGAGGACCGGAGGGGCGGCCCGCGCGGCGGATACGGCCGCGTGGACGTTTATGGGGCTGCTCACCCGCCCGCTTGGACTTTCTGGAACGAACATCCGGAGCCTCAGCATCACCCTCATGCTTCCCTTCCTCATCTCGGTCGAACAGCCCCGCTTCGAGAATCTCGCCTCGACATATCCACACCTTAACACCAATACATCCATACGTGGTATGGGCCGTCGAGGTGGCGTAATCAATATCCGCCCTCAGGGTATGAAGGGGGACACGACCATCGCGATATTTCTCCGTGCGTGCGATTTCAGCGCCGCCAAGGCGACCGGCACACTGTACTTTAATGCCAACAGCTCCCATCTTCATAGTCGCCGCGAGCGACTTCTTCATTGCCCGACGGAAAGAAACACGACCCTCCAACTGGCGGGCAATTGAGTCGGCAACAAGCTTCGCTGATAATTCCGGCTTCCTGACTTCAACTATATTCAGCATGATGTCCCTTTTGGTCAGAAGTTGCAGCTCCTCGCGAAGTTTGTCAACCTCAGCTCCCTTGCGACCGATCACAATGCCGGGACGGGAAGTATGAATGTCAACCGTCACCTTTTTAGCGTCACGCGAAATAAGCACACCGGAAATACCGGCGTTGTCAAGGCGCCTGGCAATGTAGCGCTTTATCAGCAGATCTTCGTAGAGCAAGTCAGCGAAGCTCCTGCCCGAAGCATACCACCTGCTATTCCAGGTTTTGATCACTCCAAGCCGGAACCCCACCGGGTGTGTCTTCTGTCCCAAACTTATCTCCCTAGTCCGTCAAAACACAAATGGTTCACTACTTCTCTTCTTCTTTAACCGCAGCTTTATCCGTCGTCTTGTCCGCTGCCACTTCTTCGGTTGTCGTCTTCATCTCCGCGGCCTTGGCCGACACTTCCGCCTCTTTCTTCTTTGGCTTTGCCGCACGCCTCTTACTCTTGGGAGCCACATCAGTTTCCCCTTCAAGCACAACGGTCAGGTGAGAGTAGCGCTTTCGGTAACGGAAGGCCCTGCCCATAGACTGAAAGCGAATCCGTTTCGCCGTCGGTGCAGCATCCACGACAATCCTGCTGACAACAAGGCTTTCGGGCTTCAGACGGTCAGTGCCCTCCGATGATAGGGCATTTGCTGCTGCCGATTTGACCGTTTTGGCGATGTGATGAGCGGCTATCTTCGGCGTGAAATTCAGGATATTGAGAGCCCGTTCCACCGGCAGGCCTTTCACAAGACCGGCTACAAGCCGCATCTTACGAGGCGGGATGCTAACGTATTTCAGTCGAGCTGTTGCCTTTACCAGCATTGGGGTCACTTAACCTTTCACCGAAGAGGCCCGCTCAGCCAGTCTACCACCATGCCCGCGGAAAGTGCGGGTAGGAGCAAACTCACCCAGTTTGTGACCGACCATGTTTTCTGTCACATAGATCGGGATGAATTTATTTCCATTGTGGACCGCCAGGGTATGGCCGACAAACTCGGGAGTTATGGTCGAACGGCGTGACCAGGTTTTGATAACCTTCTTCTCTCCGAACTCATTGAGCGCCTCTATTATTTTCTGCAACTTTGCGTCCACATATGGGCCTTTTTTTAGCGATCGCGGCATCTAACCTTCTCCGTCGTTAAATCTTCGTTCTCCGGTCCTGAATCAGGTGGTCGGTAGATTTACGTTTACGTCTTGTCTTAAAACCCTTGGTCGGCTTCCCCCAGGGCGTACAAGGGTGCCGTCCGCCGGAACTTCTTCCTTCACCACCACCCATCGGGTGATCGACCGGATTCATCGCCACTCCGCGTACGGAGGGACGACGACCCCGCCAGCGGCTAGCGCCGGCCTTACCCCATATGATATTCTTGTGATCGATGTTGGACAGCTGACCGATTGTAGCGTAGCATACAAGCGGCACAGTTCTCACCTCACCGGAGGGCAACTTCAAAATCGCTTTCTTCTCATCCTTCGCCATCAACTGGGCAAACGACCCGGCTGAGCGCGCTATCTGCCCCCCTCGTCCCGGTCGCATTTCGATATTGTGGCAGATCGTCCCCAGCAGCATCTTGGCCAGCGGCATGGCATTGCCGATGCGGTTGTCCACTTCCTCACCCGACATCAACATGTCATTGACCTTGAGATTAGCTGGAGCAAGTATGTACCGCTTTTCTCCATCTACATAGTGCAGCAGAGCAATGCGAGCCGAGCGATTCGGGTCGTACTCAATGGAAGCTACCCGTGCCGGGATATTATGCTTGTTACGGGTGAAATCTATCCTTCGGTAATGGCGCTTATGACCACCGCCACGGCAGAAGGCTGTGATGCGTCCCTTGTTGTTACGCCCCCCAGACTTGCGAACCGGCTCCAGAAGAGACTTTTCCGGTACGGTCGAAGTGATCTCATCAAAAACGGGGACCGTTCTAGACCTCAGCGACGGAGTTATGGGGCGGAACTTCTTAACAGCCATTGTTAATCACCAATCTAACCAACCTATACGTTATCAAAAATCGAAATAGTCTCACCCTGTTTGAGCTTGACGATAGCCTTCTTCCAGGTTGACGTCTTTCCCTCGTTGCGCCCGAGACGGCGGACTTTACCAGGGACAACCAGCGTTCGCACCGAATCGACCTTCACTTTGAAAGCATTCTCAATTGCCGTTTTGATAGTAAATTTGTTTGCCCATTTATCCACTTTGAAAACATACTCGTTATTCTGCTCACGCAACTTGGTGGAGCGCTCGGTAGAAATATGAGACTTTATAATCTGGTATGGATCGATACTCATCCGAACATCTCCTCCACTTTTTCCAAACCGGCTTTCGTAAAGACAAGCCAGTCAGCATTGATGAGATCGTAGCCGTTAGCCAGAGCCGCGCGGGAGTATTTCACTTTCTGAAGGTTGCGACACGAAAGAACGAGGTTTTCGTTCTTGGTCTCATCGAGCAGCAAACACTTCTCGCCAAGCAGTTCCAGCCGGGAGAGAATACCAATAACTTCCTTTGTCTTGATCTTATCTAACTCAACTCGGTCGAGCACCCTGATTCGTTCAGCTCGTGCCTTATCGGAGAAAAGCGATACAAGAGCCAGCCGCTTCATCCGTTTGGGCATTCTGAAACCATACTTTCTCGGCCCTGGTCCAAAAATCGTTCCTCCCCCGCGCCACAGCGGAGAACAATTGGTACCGGCCCGTGAGCGCCCCGTCCCTTTCTGACGCCACGGCTTCCGGCCGCCGCCGCGCACTTCACGCCGCGTTTTTGTCGAGGCATTCCCTCCCCGTTGCCGGGCAAGGTAATTCACCACATACTGATGCACAACCGCCTCGTTCGGCTCTACTTCAAACACTTCGGGCTTCAGAGCAACAGACCCGACTTCCTGACCTTCTTGATTGTAAACTTTAACGTTCATTACCAAGACCTATCGCGAGCCACGATTCGTCGTCCGCACCTTAACCAACGAGCCTCTGTTACCGGGAACCGATCCCTTAACGAGCATCAGGTTCTCCTTCTCAATGATCTGCATCACTTCCAGATTCAGGACGGTGACTCTGTCTTTCCCCATGCGACCGGCCATGCGCATACCCTTGAACACACGTGAAGGATAAGATGATTGCCCGATTGATCCGGGAGCACGCCAGCGATCCGATTGGCCGTGCGTCTTGTTCGCTCCCTGGAAATGGTGTCGCTTCATACCGCCGGCAAAGCCCAGGCCCCGTGAAATACCGGTCACATCAACCCGCTCTCCGACCTTGAACGCATCAACTGTCAGAACGGCGCCGATATCAAGGTCTGACCCATCATAGCGAACCTCCCTCAAATACCGCGTCGGTTCAATCTTTGCTTTAACGAAATGACCTGCCAACGGCTTGTTCACACGGCTTTTGCGGCGTTTACCAAGCCCGACTTGATAAGCGTCATAACCATGCTTCTCTTTGGTCTTTCTGGCCACTACCGGACAGGGGCCGGCTTCAATAACCGTCACTGGGATAGCTTCCCCGGCCTCGTTGAAAATACGGGTCACGCCAATTTTCTTACCAAGTATTTCTTTCATACCGACACAACCTATCAGGTCTTGATCTCCACATCCACACCCGCCGGCAGATTCAGCTTCATCAGCGCGTCAACGGTTTGCGGCGTGGAATCATAAATATCCATCAAGCGCTTATGGATCCTCGTTTCAAACTGTTCGCGCGACTTCTTGTCAACATGCGGCGACCTGAGAACCGTGTATACCGTCCGCTTCGTTGGAAGAGGAACCGGCCCTATAATTCGCGCCCCGGTACGAATCACCGTCCGTGCGATTTCCTTCGCTGATCTGTCCAGTGCGAAGTGATCGTACGCTTTCAGCCTGATGCGAATCTTCTGTACATTCATGGCAAACTCGAACCTCGCCTACTCCATAATCTCAGCTATGACGCCGGCACCGACCGTGCGACCTCCCTCGCGAATCGCAAAACGCAACTCCTTCTCCATCGCTATCGGCGTGATCAACTCTACGTTTATCGTTACATTGTCTCCTGGCATCACCATCTCTATCCCCTCCG
>Ga0315544_1000030_pt1 | contig 124504 bp, 95 predicted proteins | sample SalMarSW160130MG_2_FD_202543 | JGI IMG/M metagenome (GOLD analysis project Ga0315544, IMG submission 202543) | Salt marsh sediment microbial communities from the Plum Island Ecosystem LTER, Massachusetts, United States - Salt Marsh Sediment SW1601-130 ...
AGAAAAATAAGATATTTTATGGAATTAAAAGAAGGTTATAAAAAAACCAATTATGGTGTTATTCCAATGGAATGGAAGGTAGTTAAAATAGGTAATATTTTTAATTTTCTCACTACTACTTCTTTTTCAAGGAATGATCTACATTATGATACAACTCCTGAATCTGTTTATTACATACATTATGGAGACATACATGCAACTTATAAAAAAGCCATTCTTGACTTTGAAGAAGAGGTAAATATACCAACCTTATTGCCAAAAAATAAAATAATTGGTAATGTGTCATTTTTAAAAGACGGTGATTTGATTATTGTTGATGCTTCGGAAGATTACGATGGTATAGGTGCATGTATTGAGATCAGGCATATTGGAAATAGAAAAGCCATTAGCGGATTGCATACAATCGCGATCAGGGACAAAGTAAATGAAACTGCATCAGGTTATAGACCATATATTTTCAGAAATGGTAATGTTTCATTGGCATTAAAAAAAATTGCGACCGGGAGCAAAGTTTATGGCATTTCAAAAACCAATTTATCTAATCTTGAAGTTATTCTTCCTCCTCTCCCCGAACAACAAAAAATAGCCCAAATCTTTTCAACCTGGGACAAAGCCATTGAAAAAACCGAAATACTTATTGAGAAAAAACAAAAATGTAAAAAAGAACTTATGAATAAACTACTAACTGGAAGAAAAAGGTTTTTGGAATTTTTTAAATATAATAAGACTCAAGAAACCAAATTGGGGAAAATACCAATAGATTGGGATTTAGTTAGTATTAAGAAATTCGGTAAAGTTATTACTGGAAGTACTCCACCTACAAATAATAAATTAAATTATGGAAATGAATTTCTATTTGTTTCACCATTTGATATAAACACAAATAAAATAATAACAAATACAGAAAAAAAACTTAGCAAGCAAGGATTTAATACTTGTAGAAAAATCCCTGTGAACTCTGTATTATTTGTTTGTATAGGATCAACAATTGGAAAGGTTGCTATTTCAGGTAAAGAATTGACGACAAATCAACAAATTAATGTGATAGTTCTAAATAAGGAAAATCACTATAATTTTCTTTATTACCAACTTCAATTACATGCTCAAAGAATAAAAAGAATAGCTGGACATCAAGCTGTTCCCATTATTAATAAATCAACTTTTGAGAATCTTAAAATATTTTGGACGATAAAATCTGAACAACAAAAAATTGCCTCGGTCCTTTCTGTTACTGATAAAGAAGTTGAAGTTCTTCAAAAGCAATTAGAGAAACTAAAAAAGCAAAAAAAAGGATTGATGCAAATATTATTAACAGGAGAGAAAAGGGTAAAAATATGAGTAAAAAATTTAATATATTATCCATTGATGGGGGAGGTATTAAAGGCGTATTTCCTGCTAAGTTCCTCGCAAATATGGAAGAAAGGTTAAAAGAACTGGGGTATGAACATACCAGTCTTAAACAATACTTCGATTTAATCTGTGGAACATCAACAGGAGGTATTATCGCTATAGCCTTGGGATTAGGAATTCCGGCGCAAACAATTCTGGATATTTACCTGAATCATGCAAAAGATATATTTGGAAACAGACGCCCCTGGTATGGACAATTATGGTATGCAAAACATGACAGAACAAATCTCGAAAAACTAATTCGTAATACTTTTAAAGAGCATTTTGGTGGAGAAGATCCAAGGTTGAATGACTGTAAACCAGCTGCATTGTGCATACCAATCTTTGACTTATTTGAAGGCAAACCATCAGTGCTTAAGACAAGGCATCATGAACGATTTACTAGGGACTACCACATACCAGCTTATCAGGCAGCATTAGCCACTGCAGCAGCACCAACCTATTTCGATCCTTTTTCAGGTTATTACAAAAAAATCGGTTCTGATACAGAAGAAAGTTTTACAAATAAGGTTGATGGAGGAGTTTTTGCAAATAATCCCGCATTGCTTGGTATTATAGAAGCACAAAAGGCATTTGGTAAATCTCTTCATGAAATCCAAGTCTTATCAATTGGTACTGGTACTCATAGGTTCTCAGACCTTGAAAGCCGAAGTAAATGGGGTATTCTTTACTGGATCAACTTAAAAAGAAAAAGGATGATCGACTTATTTATGCAAAGTCAATCGCAACAAGTCAATAACCTGATCAGTCTGCTGAAGAATGGAATTGACAGGTCCGAACCTGATAATTTCATCTACAACCGTATAAATGTAGAATTTGATTCTGATTTCGAAATAGAAATTGATGAAACCGACAGAAATAAATTAAATAAACTTGTAGAAAAAGCGTCTATTCAGTTTCAAAATCATGGGACTACTATTATTGATACTTATTGTCGACATAAAAAGCAATAATCTTTATGAGAAGGTTAATAAATTGAGAGCAATCTAATAATATAACCATATCAAAAAAGTAGATTGTTCAAATATAAAAAATTGCCTGCAAATTAAATTTTTAGTAATGGAAAACCAAGATAAAATAGTAATTTATCAAACAGAAGACGGCCATACTGAAATTGATGTTCAGATTCAGGAAGAAACCGTATGGCTAAATCAGGCCCAGATGGTTGCTTTATTTGATAAAAGTAAAAAAACTATATCAGAGCATATTAACAATACATTTGAAGAGGGAGAATTAAATAGAAATTCAACTGTCCGGAAATCCCGGACAGTTCAAAAAGAAGGTGATAGAAGGATTTCAAGAGTTATTAATTATTATAATCTGGATGTAATAATATCTGTGGGATACAGGGTAAAATCACAAAGAGGTACACAATTTCGAATTTGGGCAAATAAAGTACTTAGAGAATATCTTGTACAAGGATTTTCAATTAATGAAAAAATACTTTCACAAAAAGTTGAACAACTCGTTAAATTAAAAAAAATTGTTGCCCTTCAGGAAAAAGTAATTTCTGGATACCAATTAAAAACAGGAGAAGTTGAAGGATTAATACACATCATTTCCACTTATTCAAAAGCACTAGACTTGTTGGATGATTACGACTATCAACGCTTGCAATTACCTGAATCAATTGTAGAAGAAAAATTCGCCATCTCTTACAGGGAAGCCAAAGCAGCAATAAAACAACTAGCTGAAAGAACTGGGGCAACTGACTTATTTGGAGCCGAAAAAGATGACTCATTTAGAGGTTCACTGGAAAATATATATCAGACTTTCGATGGCAAAGAACTATACCCGTCGCTGGAAGAAAAGGCAGCACATCTTTTGTATTTTGTAGTAAAAAATCACTCATTTATTGATGGAAATAAAAGAATTGCTGCTTTTCTTTTTATTTGGTTTTTAGATAAGAACAACATGCTTTATAATCAATATGGAGAAAAAATTCTGTCTGATGATGCTTTAGTAGCTATAACACTTATGCTAGCTGAAAGTCATCCCGATGAGAAAGACATTTTAATAAAAGTGATAGTAAACCTGTTAAATCAAACTTACACATGAGTAATATATCATATACGGAAATCCAAGACTCCCAGCAACCGGCAATAAACTTGCTGAAAAAACTAAATTGGCAATATATTTCTCCTGAATTAACAGAAAAGGAGAGGGGGAATATTCTTTCGAATGTCATTCTTGAAAATGTTTTACAGGAGAGATTGGAATATATCAATGAATTTGAATACAAAGGTAAAATGTATAAGTTTTCACAAAGCAATATTCAAGCAGCTTTGAATGCAATCAAAAATATACCTGACGAAGGATTAGTGCAAACTAATGAGGCAGTTTACGATTTAATTACACTTGGTAAAAGCTTTACAGAAAATATTCAAGGCGACCAGAAAGCATTTACTCTTAAATACATCGATTGGGATAATTACGAAAACAATTTATATCATATCACTGATGAGTTTATTGTTGATGGCATAAAAGAAACACATAGACCCGACATAGTTTTGTTTGTAAACGGTATTGCTTTTGTGGTAATCGAGAACAAGCGAAGAGATAAAAATTTTACATTAGACGAAGCTATTTCTCAACACATTCGTAATCAGAAAAAGGATTTGGGTATTCCTCGCTTATTTCATTATGCTCAACTTTTGCTTGCAGTTCAGCCGAATTCAGTAAAATATGGCGTTACTGGTACATCATTGGATTTCTGGTCTGCATGGAAAGAAGAAAATGAACAACAGGTTCATCATATTCTAAAATCTAAAACAAATAATACAGATATAGAAGATAGACTACCGACAAATCAGGATAAGGCAATATTTGCTTTGTGCGAACCAAATCGATTAATTGATTTAGTGTATAAATTTATTGTTTATGATGGTCCAGAAAAGAAAATTGCCAGATATCAGCAGTTTTTTGCTGTTCAGGAAGCTTTAAAACGTGTAAAAAAGACAGATAATGATGGAATTAGAAAAGGAGGTGTGATCTGGCATACACAAGGAAGTGGTAAATCTCTTACTATGGTTATGCTTTCAAAATCCATTGCTTTGGAAAAAAGTATTAAAGATCCTCGGGTCCTAATTGTAACCGACCGCATTAACCTTGATAAGCAAATCTATAAGACCTTTTTAAACTGCGGTAAAAATGTTAAAAAAGCTAAATCGGGTAACGATTTAATTGAATTACTTAAAGATAAAGGTAATGAAACCATAACAACCGTTCTTGATAAATTTCAGACAGCTCTAAAACGTAAGGATTTTAAGGATTCTTCTTCAAATGTCTTTGTATTAGTAGATGAAAGTCATCGTAGTCAATATGGTACAGCACACGCACAGATGAAAAAAATGTTACCAAACGCTACCTATATTGGTTTTACAGGAACCCCATTATTAAAAAGTGAAAAGAGCACAGCAAGAAAATTTGGTGGATTCATTCATAAATATACTATAGACCAAGCAGTAGAAGATAAAGCAGTATTGCCTTTACTTTATGAAGGTAGAGCTGCAAAGCTAAGTGTTAACAAAAAACAAATTGATAAAGGATTTGAACGTTTATCTGCTCCTTTATCGGAGGAAGCGCAAAAAGACCTTAAGAAAAAATTTGCCACTATTTCAAAAATATATGAATCAGAGCAAGTAGTTGAAGAAATTGCATTTGATATCTCAGAACATTTTTGTAAAAATTGGCAAAATACAGGTTTTAAGGCTCAATTAGCAGTTCCACGAATCGATACAGCTATTCGTTATCAGAAATATTTTGATAATCAAGCAGATCCTGCTTTAAAAATGAATACACGTGTTGTATTTACTCCACCTGATAACAGAACAGATTATGACGATGTATGGAAAGAAGCCAGTAGCGAAGCAAAAAAATATTGGAATCAGTTAATGGAAAAATACAGAGGACAAGATGAGTATGAGAACTATGTTATTGAAATGTTTAAAGAAATTACTAATGAAGTAGAAATAATTATAGTTGTTAGTAAACTATTAACAGGTTTTGATGCACCACGTAATACGGTATTATATCTGGCTAAACCATTGGTTGAACATAACCTACTACAGGCAATCGCCCGTGTTAATCGTTTATTTGAAGGAAAAGAATTTGGATATATTGTTGACTATGTGGGCATTTTAGGAAAACTTGATGAAGCATTAACTCAATATAGTGCTTTAGTCGGATTTGAAGAAGAAGATTTGCAGGGTACTGTACTTGATATTAAGACTGAAATAAGAAAGGTGCCGATAAGATTAGCAGAAATATGGGATATATTTAAAGGAGTTAATAGAAAGGATTTAGAAGCCTTGGAACGTCATTTAGGAGCAAAGGATATTAGAGATTTATTCTATGAAAAACTATCTGTATATGCTAGAATTCTTCAAATTTCTTATTCTTCAAATGAATTTTATAAAGAATATTTAGAAGATCAAATACAAGAATTTAAAAACGAACTTAAATTTTTTCAAAAAATGCGTTCGTCAGTGCAACAACGTTATGCTGAAATAATTAGTTATAAAGAATATGAGCCTCGTATACGTAAATTAATGGATACATATGTTGGTGCAGATTATATTGAAAAAGTAATAGAGCAGGTAAACATATTCGATGAAAATATGGTACATGAAGCTCTTATTAGTTATGGTATAACTCCTGCTTCAAAAGCAGATATGATTGCACACCAGATGAAAAGAGTTATTTCAGAGAACATGGAAAAGGATGAAGCATACTATAAGAAATTTTCTGAATTGATTGAAGAAACCATAAAATTGTTCCTTGAAGGCAGAATTGATGAAAAAGAATATTTGGAAAGAATCCTTAAGACACGTAAACATTTTCAATCAGGTTATTTAGAAGGTATTCCAGAAATAATTCAGGATAAAGAAACAGCAAGGGCTTTTTATGGCGCATTATCAAAAGTATTAATTAATATACATGGTAAAGAAAAAATTGATAGTATTAGAGATACTTTGGCAACGGTAGGAATTGATATTTCGAAGATAGTTGAAAAATTAACCATACGCGATTGGAAGCGTAATTTGGATATTCAGAAAAAAATTGAAAACGAGATCGAGGATTACCTAATAGAACATCTTAATACACTAGGTATCGAAATTACATTCAATGAATTAGACGATATTCTTAGTAAATGCCTTAAAGTTGCTAAATACAATTATTAATGGAACTTTCAGTTAAATATGGTTCTAAAAAATTATCATTTTGCCTTAAAAGATCTAAACGTAAAACATTGCAGATAGAGGTACATCCTAATTTATCAATTAGAGTTATTGCACCAGAAAATACCACTATAAGAGAAATAGAGCAAAAAGTACTTAAACGAAGTCGCTGGATTTTAAAACAACTAAATTATTTTGAGCAGTTTTTACCACGAACACCAGAACGTGAATATATATCAGGAGAATCACATTTATACTTAGGACGAAAATACTTACTTAAAATACGAGAGAAAGATACGAACACGGTTAAATTAAAAGGAGGAGAGTTATTAGTTTTTACTAAGGATACAAACAATAAGCAAATTATAAAACACTCACTTACAGCATGGTATTACAATAACTCTAAAGACAAATTTGAAAAAGTAATAAAAAAATATATTCCACTTTTTAAACCATTTAATATAGAAATCCCATCATTAGAAATAAAAAGAATGCCTAAACGATGGGGAAGTTGCACAATAAAAGGAAAGATTTTGTTGAATCCTGAGTTAATAAAAACACCTTCCAAGTGCATTGAATATGTTGTTATTCATGAATTGTGTCATCTTGTACATCATAGTCATAACAAGGATTTTTATAAGCTGCAGAAACAAATTATGCCTGATTGGGAGAAATGGAAAAGCAGGTTGGAAGTGATTTCTGCTTAATATTATGTTAAATAGTAATCAAGTTGCAATAAGAAAAAAGAAAATACTCTCAAACCAGTAGAGTAAATAAATCAAGAAACAAAAAAATCCCGCCTTTGAGAAATTTGCGTAAAAATTCAAAGAAAATTTGTGTACGGAGGCTCTGAAGCATTCCTGTTTGAGACCCGCCTTAGTCGGGACGAGTTTGGAATGCGCATGAAATCAAATTTTCTGTAGAATTTAGATAATTTATCAGCAGCGGGAACTTTTTTTGTTTCCCTGGTTGTGTTGCAGGCAAAAAAATAGACTATTTATAGTAGGAGTGAGGCTATACCTTAGTTTTTGAGCCAGGATCAATTAAAGCCTCTTAAACGCACGATAAGAGTTTGTTTAAGGTAATACCATCTTTAACCTGAAAAACGTCTTAAAATCGCTTAAAATGAGTCATTTATATAAAGATATTATTGATCTAACTTGAGAGCATAAAGTGCGCCGGATGAGCATGTGTATTGCAAACTGAGCGAATAGAATGAGCGAATTTGCTAATACTTATGCGGGAGTTGGCAATTAATTAATATTCAGCGTTTTACAATATTATAATAATAGTGCGCAGGGAATAATATAACCGCAGCGCTAGCAGATGGATAGGCATTGTGCTAAAAAAATTTTGAAAAGATTTCTGCAAGGAAATCAAAATTTTTTTTAAGCAATTTAGGCTGATGAGCGGCTATTTAACGATAATGTCGAATTATAGGGCAAAAACAGAATTTTCTAAAAATAGCTGGCCGGTGCGATCTATTTACCCGAACGCTTTAGTGAGGGTAAGTGAACGTAGTGAGCGCAGACATAATAACATTATAGGGAAAAGATAAGAGATAAAGAATTGTTTCTAAAAAGAATCATTGTTGTTTAAACGAGAATTTTCTTTAATTCCGATTGAAATCGGAACAGGCTATAAAATCGGTGCCGTTACAGGACTAAAGTCCTGGAACTGATTTTATGTTAACCATGCCAAAGGCCTGGCCGAAAATTCTCTTATGTTTGTCCTATAATTAATATTATGTTAAATAGAGAATGTAAATATAAAAGGAGAAGCATTTTTGTACCTCCCCTTTTTTATTTGTTTATTTCTTTTACAGGACGCTGTCCCCTCTTAAATCCTAGTCCACTATACCTTTTTCCTTGAGTTTAATAATTACTTCATCATATTTATCATCCATCTGCAATCTGTAATAAAGCGTCTTTAAAGTTTTCAGGGATTCAACATCGTCGGGATTAATCTCATGCGCTCTTTCAATATACGGTAAAGCTTTGGCTATTTCTGCATCCGCAACTTCCTTGGCCTTTTCATATTCCTGAATGTCATTAATTAAATTAGCTTCATCGTATAACTTCACAGCATTGTTGTAATACAATACTCCCAGGTTATAATGTGCATTGAAATAATTCTCATCAAGCTCAAGACAATGTTCATATGATCGTTTTGCATCATCAAAACGTCCCAGTTTATCATATAATGTTCCCTCAGCAAAGTAAAACGATATGTTTTCAGAATCATCTTCTTTAGCTATTGCAAGATAGTCAAGGGCTTCATCAGCATGTCCCTTTAGCAAATAATAATTAATTAATTCAATTAGAATATTTTGGTTCTCCGGGAATTTCTTAAATCCTGTTTTAAGGACTTCAACCCCTGAAGCACTATCACCAATTGCATTATAGCTGCTACTCAAGAATATATAAATGAAGGGATTATTATAATCATATCCATCGACAATCTTAAAAAGTTCGATAGCTTCCTTATGTTTATTCAGTTCACGTGCAAGTCTTCCGGCATTATAAAATATTACTGTATCCACAACACCTTCCATAACTTCCAGTTCATTTATTTTAAGTATTTCTCTGAAATTATTATACGCGTCTTCATATTTTTTCTTACTATATGCATAAACTGCCTCACTTTCAAACTGTAATTTTAGCTGGTTCAGATATTCTTTAAGTTCTTCATTATACTTTCCTTCCGTATCCAGCTCAATAACTTTTTCAAATGCTTTTTTTGCCTCAGGAAGAGGATTTTCGTATATCTTACTTGTTTCAACCCAGTCGTCCAGTACACCATTTTTGAATATAATCGTTATCCTCTCATATATATATTCCTCAATCATATCTGCACCATCCTGGGTTTGCTTAATCTCATCAGGCTCCCTGAAAAATAATTTGGCTTCGCTAACAGACATACCCTTCCTGAGATATTGTAGATTTATAGAATATATTTCCATCATTAACTCACCTCTCTCTATCCATGTTTTTACCTTAATATTCTTTTTAGGATCTTCTATTGCTGAATTGCTCTTTTTTAATTTGTTTTCCAGAGCATTATAATTTATTATAGGCTGGACATCCTCTACCTGGGCCCTAATATAACTGGCTGAAACAATCACTAATACTAAAAAAGAAAAACTTAGCCGCTTCATAATTAATTAATTTTGAATTTATAATTCACAAATATATATTTTATATGAATTAGTTCAAATATTTTGCCAAAGGATGTTAAAAATAAATGTTTTTATATTTAAAATCAACGGAAGAAAAAATGTTATTATTTATCGGAATTGGAGTTGTTGGCCTCAGAAGTGATAACACTTGTTACTGCTGCAATAGCATCATTATTTCTCAGATTAATAAGTCTCACACCCTGGGTAGCCCTTCCCATAACACTTATATTTGCAACAGCAAGTCTGATTGTAATACCTGACCGGTTGATTATCATAAGATCATCAGTGTCAGTAACACCTTTTATAGCAATAAGCTTACCTGTTTTTTCCGTAATATTAATAGTCTTTATTCCTTTCCCTCCCCTGTTGGTAAACCTGTAGTTTTCCACATTTGTTCTTTTACCATATCCCCTTTCTGAAACAACCAGTATTGTAGTCTCTGCTATGTCCTGCACACATACCATACCAACAACTTCATCAGCCGGGTCAGCAGAAAGTTTAATTCCCCTCACTCCGGAAGCATTCCTGCCCATCGGTCTCACAGTATTTTCATGAAAACGAATGGCTTTGCCTGATTTAATAGCTAACAATATCTCATTATTTCCATTAGTCAGCTTTGCCTGAATAAGGTTATCCCCTTCCCTTACGTTAATTGCGTTAATTCCACTCTGTCTTGGTCTGGAATAAGCTTTGAGTGAGGTCTTTTTTATAACTCCCTGCTTTGTACATATTATTATAAAGTTGTTATTCAGATAATCCTCTTCAGTGAGGCTTTTCACATTAATATATGCTCTTACTTTTTCATCGGTCTGTATATTCAAAACATTTTGAATTGCTCTTCCTTTCGAAGTCTTTGCTCCTTCAGGAACTGCATAAACCTTCAGCCAGAAACACTTTCCCCTTTCAGTAAAAAGCAACAGGGTATTATGCATTGTTGCATGAAACATATGTTCAAGAAAATCTTCTTCCCTTGTTTCACTTCCTTTTGAACCAATACCCCCTCTTTGCTGGGTTCTGAATTCAGTAAGTGGGGTCCTCTTAATATATCCCAGATGAGATATAGTAATAATCATATCATCGTCAGAATAAAAATCTTCCGGATTAAACTCCTCTACAGTATGCACAACTTCAGTCCTGCGAGCATCTCCGAATTTGTCCCTTATTTCTATAAGCTCATCTTTAATTATGTTCATTCTCCTTTCTTCACTTTCCAGAATCTCATTCAGATCCTTTATCAGATGCCTTAGATCTTCAGCTTCCTGCCTGACCTTATCTCTCTCTAAACCAGTAAGTCTCTGCAACCTCATTTCAAGTATTGCTTTAGCCTGAATTTCTGTTAATTTGAAGCTCTTCATAAGACCTTCCTTTGCATCATCAGGAGTACTTGATGCTTTGATAAGTGCAATTACAGCATCGATATTATCCAGTGCTATTAATAACCCGTCAAGTATATGTGCTCTTTTTTCGGACTGTTCGAGCTCATAATTGGTTCGCCTGACTACTACTTCATGACGGTGATTAACAAAATATTTTATTGTCTGCTTTAGTGTCAATAATCTTGGACGTCCCTTCACTAATGCAATATTATTAACATTAAAGGTTGTCTGTAACTGGGTATATTTATACAGCTTGTTTAACACAACAGATGATGGCGTATCCTTCTTCAATATTATTACTATCCTGGTACCCTTTCTGTCTGATTCATCATTAATATAAGATATACCGCTAATCTTCTTATCATTAATCAATTCAGCGGTTTTGGCTATCATTTCAGCCTTGTTCACCTGGTATGGAATTTCAGTAACTATAATCTTTTCTCTTCCGCTGCTTGTGATTTCAATATCAGTTTTTGCCCTTATGACAATTCTTCCTTTACCTGTTTCAAATGCATCTACTACTCCCTGGTAACCATAAATAATTCCTCCTGTAGGGAAATCAGGTGCCTTAACATGTTGCAGTAACTCACCGGTTGTAATCTCGTTGTTATCTATATAAGCAACAATAGCATTGCATACTTCAGCGAGATTATGAGGAGGAATATTTGTAGCCATACCAACCGCTATTCCTGATGCCCCATTTATCAGCAGATTTGGAATCCTTGCCGGTAATACTGTTGGTTCCTGAAGAGAATCATCAAAATTCAACTGAAAATCAACTGTATTTTTATTAATGTCTGATAAAGTCTCTTCAGCAATTCTTTGCAGTCTTGCTTCGGTATAACGCATTGCAGCGGGACTGTCATTATCCATAGAGCCGAAGTTACCCTGTCCGTCTATGAGCGGGTACCTTAAGGACCAGTTCTGGGCCATTCTGACCATGGCATCATACACCGACGTATCACCATGGGGATGATATTTACCTAACACCTCCCCTACAATTCTGGCAGATTTTTTAAATGGCCTGTTTGATAACAGACCCAGCTCAAACATACCGTATAATACCCTGCGGTGTACCGGTTTCAATCCATCTCTAACATCAGGTAAAGCACGGGAAACAATAACCGACATCGAATAATCAATATATGCCGATTTCATTTCCTCTTCAATATTGATTTTAATAATCTTCTCTCCTTCAGCCATATCTTTCGTAGTAATAATTCCTGGTTGTTAAAAAATTGTAGTAAATTTAAGCATAATTAACTATGCTAAAGTAGGTATTTATTATATTTTTAGGCTTGGTTAATTATTATAATTATTAACACAAATATGTTTATAAATGGTTATTTTTATTTACTATATTTGTATTGATATGCTATATTAGAGCACACAATTTTTGAACGAAAAATTATACTTGTTTATGGATGCTAAATTTTCACAAAGAATCAAAGATGTACTGACTTATAGCAAGGAAGAAGCAATAAGACTTGGAAATAAAGAGATAGGTCCGGAACATCTTTTCTTAGGTATACTTCGTGAAGGTGAAGGTGTGGCTATAAACGTGTTGATTTCACTAAGAGTAAATCTTTATGAATTAAGAAAAGATATAGAGGCTACATTAGCTCCTGCTGGTCCGGTTAAAGTTACTGAAACAGATAATATACCTCTTTTAAAATCATCTGAACGGGTATTAAAACTTGTATATCTTGAAGCTAAATCATTAAAGAATACAACTATAGATACGGGCCATTTATTACTTGCCATTATTAAAGATGAAGACAGCATTATTTCAAGGGTTTTATATGAACATAATATAAGTTACGATAAGGTAAAAAAAGAGATTCTAAAAGAAAGAGAGGAAAATACAGAATCTGAAGAAATAAGTTCAGAATTTCCGCATGAGGAAGATGATACCGGTAGTTCTTTTGGACCGGGCAAAGGCGGGAGTTCCGAACAATCATCAAAATCAAGTTCAGATACTCCTGTCCTTGATAACTTTGGAATAGACCTCACAAAAGCAGCTGAAGAAGACAGGCTGGATCCTATTGTCGGAAGAGAGAGGGAAATTGAGAGACTGGCCCAGATTCTCAGCAGGCGAAAAAAGAATAACCCTATACTTATAGGTGAGCCCGGCGTTGGCAAATCAGCTATAGCTGAAGGTTTGGCAATGCGTATAATACAACGCAAAGTTTCCAGGGTTCTTTTCGGAAAGCGGGTGGTTACTCTTGATCTGGCTTCAATTGTTGCCGGCACAAAATACCGCGGACAGTTCGAAGAACGTATGAAAGCTATTCTTAATGAATTGTCCAAGACATCTGAGATCATATTATTTATTGACGAAGTCCATACTATTGTGGGAGCCGGTGGTGCTACAGGTTCGCTGGATGCAGCAAATATGTTAAAGCCGGCTTTGGCCAGAGGTGATATCCAGTGCATCGGAGCAACCACACTTGATGAATACAGACAGCACATAGAAAAAGACGGAGCTTTGGAACGCAGATTTCAGAAAGTTATGATAGAACCTACGACAACTGAGGAAACAGTTAACATTCTCAATAACATTAAGGAAAGATACGAGGACCATCATAATGTTACTTATACCCCTGAAGCTATAGAAGCCTGTGTTAAATTAACCAACAGGTATATAACTGACAGGCATCTGCCTGATAAGGCAATTGATGCACTTGATGAATCAGGTTCAAGAGTTCATATCTCAAACATTATTGTCCCTCAAAAAATACTTGACCTTGAACTTCAGTTTGAAGAAACAAAAAAAGAGAAAATAAAAGCCGTTAAGAATCAGAATTTTGAGAAAGCTGCCAGCTTCAGAGATAAAGAGAAAGAATATCTTGATCTGCTTGAAGAAGAGAAATTAAGATGGGAACAGGAACTTACAAAAAACAGGGAGGTTGTCGATGAAGAAAAGGTAGCTGAAGTTGTTGCTATGATGACTGGTGTACCTGTACAACGAATAGCACAGGCAGAAGGAGAAAGACTATTAAAAATGAAGGACGAACTCAAGGGAAGGGTTGTGGGTCAGGATGAGGCTATACAGAAAGTTGTCAGGTCTATTCAAAGAAACAGGGCCGGATTGAAAGATCCTAACAAACCTATCGGGACATTTATATTCCTCGGCCCCACAGGAGTTGGTAAAACACAGCTTGCAAAGGTTCTTGCACAGTATCTCTTTGAATCAACTGATAATCTGATAAGGCTTGATATGAGTGAATATATGGAAAAATTTACGGTATCGAGACTGGTAGGTGCTCCCCCTGGTTATATTGGTTATGAGGAGGGCGGACAACTGACAGAAAAAGTCAGAAGAAAACCCTATTCTGTTGTGCTGCTTGATGAACTTGAAAAGGCACATCCCGATGTCTTTCATATATTACTGCAGGTACTTGATGAAGGTCAGTTAACTGACAGCCTGGGCAGAAGAGTAGATTTCAGAAATACTATAGTAATTATGACATCCAATATAGGGACAAGACAATTAAAGGACTTTGGTCAGGGCGTTGGATTTACTACCAAAGCAAAGCAACAGGAAATAAATGAATATGCAAAGAGTGTTATTCAGAATGCACTAAAAAAACACTTTGCCCCGGAATTCTTAAACAGACTTGATGATGTTGTTGTATTTAATGCCCTGACTCAACAGGATATATTCGAAATAATTGATATTGAGCTAAAAGGACTATTTGATAGAATATATACCCTGGGGTATGAAATAAAACTTTCTACAGTTGCAAAAGAATTCATTGCCGAAAAAGGCTATGATGTTCAGTTCGGAGCCCGCCCGCTGAAACGCGCTATCCAAAAATACCTCGAGGATCCGATGGCAGAAATAATAATTAAATCAAATTTAAAGGAAGGTGATGTTATATCTGTCGGATTCAACAAGAAAAAAGAAGAAATTACTATGAAAGTGGTCAGTAAAGCCGCTGTAGCTAAAGAGTTGAATAAATAGTTGGTAAGGATTAAAGGGGTAAGGATTAAGGAAAACTTTTCAGGATAGCTTTATTTATTCTTTTTGCCAGGAATGGCCCTTCATAAATAAATCCGGTATATAACTGCACAAGTACAGCCCCGGCTTCTATTTTTTCAATAGCATCCTCAGGAGACATTATTCCGCCAACACCTATTACCGGCATTTTTCCTTTTGTTTTTTCATTTATATATCTGATTATTTGGGTAGACTTATCTTTCAGAGGTTTACCACTAAGACCTCCATTGCCAATTCTTTCAATCCTGTCCTTTTCAGTAGTAAGGCCCTCTCTTTTAATTGTAGTATTAGTAGCAACAATACCATTTATACCCATATTTTCACTTATCCTAATAATATCGTCAAGCTTTTTACTGTCCAAATCAGGAGAAATTTTCAGTAATACCGGCTTGTAAATGTTTTTCTCTTTCCTTATCTTCATTATTCTTTCAAGAATCACTTCAAGACTGCTCACATCCTGCAATTCAGTCAGGTTATCAATATTCGGGCAACTAACATTTATCACAAAGTAATCAACATAATCATATAGTTTTTCAAAGCAAGTTTTATAATCATCAACAGCATTCTCATTAGCAGTAAGACTGTTCTTTCCTATATTTCCTCCAACGATAACCTTGTTTCTTTTTCTTTTCAGTCTTTCAATTACCCTTTCAACACCTATATTATTGAATCCCATCCTGTTTATTAGTGCCTTATCCCTTATCAGTCTGAAAGATCTTGGTTTTTCATTACCTGTCTGAGGCTTGGGTGTTATGGTTCCAACTTCCACAAATGAAAATCCAAACGCTGATAGTTCATTATATAAAAATCCATTCTTATCAAATCCTGCAGCTAATCCTACAGGATTCTCAAAATCCAGTCCGAACACATTTTTGATTAATTTTTTGTTTTTTATTCTGAAAAAAATTGCCGATAACGCCCTGCTGCCAGGAATTATAAATATAAACTTAATTAGGATGTTTATTATGTTATGTATTGTTTCAGCGGGAATCAGAAATAAGACAGGACGCAGAATTGTTTTATACATCGCTTATTTTCTGGCAAATATAACCAAGATTTATTTATCACTTTAATCTGATTGTGAATATTCCTTAAATGTTCCGTTTGATAATAAAATTATGATTTTTTCAATATTGTTTACATTTGTAACCTTATCTTTAACAACAAATTTTTCATGTTTTTCACTATCTTCCATATCCACTGATCTTTTCATTTTATCATCTTTCTGTATATTCTCCTCCCCCTTCTTAGTATCACTACCAGTAAATAATTCAGGTTCTTTTTTCCTTTCTTCGTTATCCTTAATATCCTCCTTATACATATCACCTTTACCATTAATTAACCATTCTGCATTAATGTCCGGAAATTTTTCAAGAGTTTTTGATATGAAATCAAAACTTGGTTTGTTTCTTCCGCTAATAATATGCGAAATGCTTGATCTTTGAACTCCTATGATATCAGCAAATTTTGTTGCAGATAAACTTTCATTACTAAGTATTTTTAATATTCTGTTTTTCATTTTAATTTAATTTATACAAATGTAATATATAATGAATTTACATGTGTAACTTTTTAATGTAATTTTATTGTTTACATATGTAACTTACATCTTATTTTAAAGAATTCTTGAATACTGTTTTCAATACTCTTTCAATCTTTTTACTTAAATTTGTATATTAATAAAATATTCTGCTAAAACATCAATTATTTGGGGATTAGGAGCTGCTATACACTTTTTATTGTTGTTTTGAAAACTATCATTCCAGGCTATAATAAGTTGTTTTGGACATTAATTGAATTAATACTTAATATAAAATTTATAAAATACTGATATGTAACTATATATAATTGATTTTAGCTTATATATTATAAATATTTTGTTTAATCCTGATTAATATTTATATATTTACTTCATTTAAATTTAGTAAATAATTGATATTTGGTTATATAAGAATATTATTTTATTGATTATAAATTTGATTTCAATCCGTATAATAAATTTATATATGTAACCAAATATTAGAATAAACCTGCTATAATATGTAAACATATCATGTTTATATATGTAACATTTATAATATTTATGAAATAATTTATGCTGATTATTTCATTTTTTGTGCTTCTGATGCATAAATTAATCCTTGTTAGTTACCTTTTATTGATATTCTGGCCTTGTATTGAAGAAAATTTATTGGATGAAGGTTCGAAGATGCCGTTTAAAATATATTAAAAATTAGATATAAAATCTCTTATCGCCTATTATTACTGTGATACATGACGAATTTATAATTTTAACCTGCTGAGAATCGAATATTTATTCACTAAAATATAATGGTGTACGATCGATTATCTGGATTTTCATGTATTCTCCCCTGTTTTGTATAATATTTCAATTTTGATCCGGAATATCCATTTATTTAACGACGATATAATATAAAAGGCCTCTTTCACATTATTTAATTTTATTCATATTATGTTGCATAATATTGAATGTCATATATTATATTTGATTGTCATCGAAAAGTAAATTGTATGAGAAAGTTTAAGCTGCACTGGCAAATTCTTCTTGCACTGATACTTGCAATTATTTATGGAAGTATATTCAAAGAAAGTATAAATTATGTGAGCTGGTTAGGGGAGTTATTTATAAGAGCCTTAAGAATGATTGTTATTCCCCTGATTATCACATCACTTATTACCGGCATAACAAATGTGGGATCGAGTAAAAATCTTGGCAGGCTGAGCATTAAAACGTTTGTTTATTATATATCAACAAGCATACTAGCCATTATAACAGGATTAATACTGGTTAATATTATAAAACCTGGAGCAGGTTTTGAAATAACTGTTGCAAAGGACATTTCAGAATATGGCATAGTCCAGAAACCTTTAAAAGACACGCTGATAAATATTATTCCCAACAACATATTCAAAGCATTTACTTCTGAAAACATGCTCTCAATTATCTTCTTCTCTATTCTTTTTGGTTTTTTCATTATACAGATTCAAAAGAAACACAGGGAGCTGTTAACAGATTTCTTTTCTGCATCATTCAGGGTAATGATGAAAATTACCCTGTTCGTAATTAAGTTTGCACCACTGGGAATATTTGGAATAGTAGCTAAAGTCATTGCAGGCCAGGAAAACCTCCTCGATTTATTTAAGAGTATAGGACTATTTATGGCAGTGGTTATTGCAGGATTGTTATTTCATGCTTTGGTTACACTTCCGTCAATTCTGAAGTTTATTGGTAGGACAAATCCGATTAAATTCTTTAATTCGGTCTTAACCCCTCTTCTTACTGCCTTTTCCACCCAATCCTCCAATGCTACTTTACCACTGACTATTGAAGCTGTTGAAGATAATGCAGGCGTATCAAATAAGATATCTAGTTTTACCCTGCCTTTAGGGGCAACAATAAATATGGACGGAACAGCATTGTATGAACTGGCAGTTGCCGGCTTTGTTGCGCAAATTTATGGCATAGATCTCAGTATATCACAACAGGTTATAATGGTATTAACTGCATTACTGGCATCAATAGGCACTGCTGCCATTCCTATGGCAAGTCTTGTTACGATGACAATAATTTTTACTGCAGTCGGACTACCTTTAGAGGGAATTGCCATAGTTATGCCGGTTGAACGTATCCTGGATATGTTCAGGACTACCGTGAATGTCTGGAGTGATTGTTGCGGAGCTGCCACAATTGCCGTATCTGAAGGAGAGAAATTAAAAGTATGATTTTAAAACTAATAACAATTGTATGACTATATCTTTATTTTGTCGAAATATACTTTGCTCTCAGCCATGTTTTACTGTATTTCTAATAGTCGTTCGACAATACTTGCTGAATCTCTGACCATTGCAGGACAAATTGTAGCGAATTTACCTTCATCATGGGCTTTTTTTAATCCTTCCTTTGTACCCACATCTACTCCCAGTAAATCATTACATTTTATTGAACCGTTTTTAGCCTTAAACTCCTTTATAAATTTCTGTATTAGTTCATAAGTCTTCTCTTTTGCTTTTTCATCTTTAACCTTACTTCTTCCATATTTTAGCCCCAGAACCATAAAAGCTCCTGATACTGCACCACATATATCACCCGTATATGCAATACCTGCACCGAAGCCTGATGCCATCTTCAGGGCCTTTTCCTCTTCAATGCCTAAGTCAACTCCGTAAGTCGATAATACTGCCTGGCAACAGTTAAATCCTTTAATAAAACACGCTTCAGCGTCATTTACTTTGGTTTCCATAATAATTACTGTAGAATTTTGTATTAATTAAAATATTTATAAGTGCTTAACTTACTGGTTTCTCTTCATGATTTCTGTTTTTTATGACCATGGTATCTGCCAGCAATACAAATGTATTAATAAAAGCCTCTCGCTCCTTTACCGGAATTGCCGATAAAACCTCATTAAAATATGTATTATTCTCCAGATTAATATCATCATAAGTTTCTTTGCCTTTTTTACTAAGACTCATCAATAAAGTACGGCGATCTTCATGTGGGACATACCTGTCAACCAAATCCAGATTTGTTAGTCCGTCCACAGTTCTGCTAACTGTACTTTTGTCCAGCTTTAATGACTCAGCTAACTGCATTAAGGACGGCTGTTTCATATTTCCAATTTCCAGCAATGCATGACATTTTGCCAGAGTTAATCCTTTGCAACAATTCGAACGCTGAAACAATTCCTGTTCCCTTTCAAATTTTCTTAATGCATGTCTGAATCTGCTAATTATTTTAATATCAGCATTTTTCATAGTTATTGTTATTTCAATTATTCGTTGCAATATACAACTATTGCATTAAACAATAAAATAATTTGTGACTTTTTTTGATACTTTAAGCAGAATAAAATAATAGATATAACTATTCCGGAAAAATATAAAAGGATGATTTTATACTACTTTTTTAAGGCCCTGTATAATACTTCAACTGGATGCAATGCCTTCACCCCTGTTCCGTCTGCTATTTGCTGCCTGCAACTTGTACCCGGAGCTGATATTATAATATCATCCGGAGATTTTCTTATTTCAGGAAAAAGTACCAGCTCCCCTATTTTCATTGATAAATCATAGTGTTCCTTTTCATATCCAAATGAACCTGCCATCCCGCAGCAACCGGACTTTATTTCTTCCACCTGGAAGTTTTCAGGAATTGATAACATCCCCACAGATGCCTCTGTTGAAGCTATTGATTTTTGCTGGCAGTGTCCGTGAAATTTTATTTTTGCCTGTGATTCAGTAAACAACTCTTTTTTAATATTACCAGCTTTATATTCTTTATATATAAATTCATCAATAGTATAAACAGATTTTGCCAGTAACCGGGAAGCATATTTCAAATCTTTTTTTACGAGATCAGGATATTCATCCCTGAATGTTAATATTGATGAAGGTTCTACTCCAATTAAGGGTTTTGATTCACTTATTATATCTTTGAATATTTGAACGTTTTTATTTGCAATAATTATGGCTTTCTTTAAGAATCCTTTAGAAATATAGGTTCTGCCGCTTTCTTTATGCTTTATTATTCTGACTTTATAGCCAAGCCTGTTCAACAATTTTATGGTACTAATACCTGTTTCAACATCATTATAATTAGTAAATTCATCTACAAACAGAATAACTTCATTATCGGTATGTCCCAGCCTTCGATTAATACTATTCAGGTTAATATATGTCCATCTTCGCAGGGTAGTTTTGTAGATTTTTGGCATACTTCTTTTTGCTGCAATTCCCAGGACTTTTTTGATTATTGAAGACAATGGTCTGCCCGAAACAATCAGATTATATAAACCCGGAAATAATGCCCCAATTCTATTTATTGCTGATATATTTGCCACCAACCGTGTTCGTAACGGAATACCATTAGAATTGTAATAGTGTTGAAGAAATTCGGCTTTCAGTTTTGCCATATCAACATTTGAAGGGCACTCGGATTTGCATCCTTTGCATGACAGACATAAGTCCAGTATTTCATAAATTTCCTTATGATTAAAAGGATTCTTCTTTGGCGAATGTGTCAGGAATTCACGCAATATATTAGCCCTCGCCCTTGTTGTAGTGTTTTCATCCTTTGTTGCCATATAGCTGGGGCACATCACCCCTCCTGCCATTTCAGATTTTCGGCAATCAGCGGAGCCGTTGCAATTCTCAATCATTCTTAAAATTCCCTGAGTATCAGAGAAATCAAAATATGTATCTATATCACGGGTTTTTTGATCAGCTTTATACCGCAAATGAGTGTTCATTCTCGGCGTATCAATAATTTTGCCGGCATTGAAAATATTGCCAGGGTCCCATGTTTTCTTGATCTGCCTTAGTAACTGATAATTCTTTTCTCCTATAATCAAATGTATGAATTCTCCTCTTACACGACCATCACCATGTTCTCCGCTAAGTGAACCATTATATTTTTTCACTAAATGTGCTACCTCTTCAGTCATTGATCGCAGCAGTTCAACATCCTTACTGTCCTTCAAATTAAGAACAGGCCTTATGTGCAACTCTCCTGTGGAAATATGGGCATGGAAAACACATTCTAAATTGTGCTTTTCCAGAATTTTTTTAAAATCATTAATATAATCCGGAAGAGATTCAGGATTTACTGCAGTATCTTCCATAACAGATACCGGTTTTGCATCGCCAGGCAGGTTTGATAATACACCCAGGCCTGCCTTTCTCAGGTCCCAGACTTTTTGAACGTCGGATCCTGTAATTAACGGAAAATGATATCCGTATCCTGATGCCCTGAATTCAGACTCAAGCTTTTTCTTTGTCACTTCTATTGCATCATATGAATCTCCTGTTAATTCAATAATTAGTATAGCTCCTGGATCCCCTTTTAAAAAGAACCTGTTTTTCTTTTGTTCGATATTAGCACTGGAACATTCAAGAATGGTTCTGTCCATCAATTCAATTGCCGCCGGATTATGACTGAGAGCTATGCTGTTGGCATTCAATGCCTCTTCCAGCTTATTAAAATGAACACATAACAATGCTTTCTCCCGGTCAGGCAGGGGAATAAGATTAAGTTTTGCTTCGGTGATAAATGCAAGAGTACCTTCAGAACCAGCAATAAGTTTACAGAAATTTAAAAAAGAACCTTTTGAAGAAAAGGGTTCTGAATCCAGCAATAAATCAATCGCATAACCTGAGTTTCTTCTTCTTATTTTTGGATCAGGATATTCCTTTTTGATTTCTGCCTGGTTATTTTTATCGGATAGAATATCATATATATGTTTATATATCTTATTTTCAAGAGAATTGCCCTTTGTTTTTAAAAGAAATTCCTCTTTTTTTAAAGGACCGAATTCTACTTCCGAACCATCACTTAAAATAGTCTTTACGCTCAGTAAATGATCCCTGGTACTGCCATAAATAAGTGAATGTAATCCGCATGCGTTGTTGCCAATCATTCCACCTATAGTACAACGATTGGATGTTGATGTCTCAGGGGCAAAGAACAGGCTGTATTTTTTAAGATATATGTTTAACTCATCCAGAACAACACCTGGCTGAACCCTAACCCATTTTTCATCCGCATTTAATTCCAGGATCCCGGTTAAATATTTAGTAATATCCACAACAATACCATTACCTACAACCTGGCCTGCCAGGGATGTACCGGCTGCACGCGGGATAATGGTTGTTTTGTTATGATTTGCAAAATATATTATCTTTTGTATATCCCCTGCAGTCTTTGGTCTTACAACCGCCAGAGGGATCTCTCTGTATATTGAAGCATCAGTTGCATATTGAATTTTAGTGGAGTCATCAACAAATACTTCACCTTCAATTTCATTATCAAGTAACTTAAGTTTAATTAATATCTCATTATCAATCCTCATACAACATAAAATTAAGGGATATTATCTGCTATTTAAGAAAATACCACACAACAAAACATAATTTTACAAATCTAATCCTTAAATAATTTTTAATATTAACTATTATAAACTAATTTTAAAATGAATAAGATTTTCTGCAGATATTAAATTAAATATTAAGTATTATAACCTAATTATTATTATAAATGAAAACAAAACTACTCACCCCATTATTAATTATTACTATTATGACTTTATTATCATGTACTGAACGATTTCAAAGAGTGCCAACAATTCCTCTTGAGGATTTTTTCAAAAATCCTGAAAAGACAAATTATGAAATTTCGCCTGATGGAGAATATCTTTCTTTTATGGCACCTTATAAAAACCGTATGAATATTCATGTTCAGAGAATGGGCAGTGATTCAGTAGTACAATTAACTGCTGAAACAGACAGGGACATTCCGGGGTATATATGGGCTAATGAAGGCAGGATTTTATATTTAAAAGATGAAGGAGGCAATGAGAATTACAAATTATATGGTGTAGATATCGATGGGAGCAATCTTAAATGTCTGACCGACTTTGAAGGCGTACGTACTACAATTATTGATGATTTGAAAGATATTCCGGACTATATGATTATAGGTCTGAATAATAGAGACGCAACAGTTTTTGATCCCTACAGAATAAATATCAACACAGGCGACATGGAAATGTTAGCTGAAAATCCTGGAAATATCGTGGGCTGGATGACTGACCATGATGGCAAACTCAGAATAGCATATGCAATAACAGGTGGCATTAATAAGACAATTCTTTACAGGGAAACAGAACAGGAAGATTTTAGGCCGGTACTGACTACCTCATATAAAGATGAATTTGACCCGCAATTCTTTACATTTGATAATAGAAACATATATGTTTCATCCAATATTGGCAGGGATAAAATGTTTATTATTGAGTATGATCCGAGAACCGGACAGGAAGTTGATACTTTATTTTCTCATGATGAAGTAGATGTAACCGGACTGCATTTTTCACGAAAAAGGAAGGTTGTAACTACAGCAACTTATTATACTACCAAACTTCAGAGACATTTTTTTGATGAAAGGACAAAGAACATGTTTGATAAACTTAATGAAGAACTTGGTATGTATGAAGTAGGTATTGCAGGAAATGACAAGGAGGAACAAAAGTTCATAGTTAGAACATATAGTGACCGTTCAAGAGGAGCTTACTACTTTTTTGACTATGAGAATAATATTCTGGAAAAGATTCATGATATAAGTCCATGGCTTGAAGAAGAAAATATTGCAGAAATGGTTCCGGTTGAATATAAATCAAGAGACGGGCTTACAATACATGGCTACCTAACCCTGCCCGTAGGTATTAAGCCGAAAAATCTCCCGGTTGTCATTCACCCGCATGGAGGGCCCTGGGCCAGGGACAGATGGGGTTTTAATCCTGAAGTTCAATTCCTTGCAAATCGCGGATATGCCGTACTTCAAATGAACTTCAGAGGTTCAACAGGTTATGGAAAGGAATTCTGGCTTAAATCCATGAAACAGTGGGGTAAGACAATGCAGGATGATATCACGGACGGAGCAAAATGGATCATTCAGCAAGGTATAGCTGACAGAGATAGAATAGCTATTTATGGAGGCAGTTACGGAGGATATGCAACCCTTGCAGGTTTAGCTTATACTCCGAACCTTTATGCCTGTGGCGTAGACTATGTGGGAGTATCCAACATGTTTACTTTTATGAAAACAATACCACCATACTGGGAACCAATGCGACAAATGTGGTATGAGATGGTTGGAGATCCCGTGAAAGACAGTACAATGTTGGCTGAAGTATCACCAGTAATGCATGCCGATAAAATTATTGCACCTCTTTTCGTTGCCCAGGGAGCTAATGATCCCAGGGTTAACAAGGCTGAATCTGACCAGATGGTTGAAGCAATACGGGCAAGGGGAATTGAAGTTGAATATATGGTTAAGGACAATGAAGGTCACGGCTTCAGGAATGAAGAAAACAGATTTGACTTTTACCATGCTATGGAAAAATTTCTTGCCATTCATATAGGTGATTCAATTCAATAAATCAACCTGTTAATTACCGGGAAAAGCCGGTAAATAGTTTATTATCATCTTAACTCATATCTATCGCTTACTACGTGTGAGAGAGGATTTATATTATATTATTCGATAAACATTTGATAAGAATTGAAAAAAATTAACTTTCATTTGAACTAATTTAATTAACTTTATAAGGAGATTAAAATTAATTCTAAATTATTGATTAACAATGGATTTGATAAAACAAGTTAAAGAAAATGCTAAAAGAAACAAGCAAAGAATCATATTACCTGAGAGTTATGATAAACGAATATTAAAAGCAGCAGATATAATAATTAAGGAAGATATAGCATATATTACACTGATAGGTAAAAAACCGGATATTGAAAGAGACAGTTATGAACTAAATCTTTCAAATATAGATAAGGCAAACATAGTTGATCCCGCAACCAATAATAAAAAAGATATTTATGCAGATTTGATGGTAGAATTAAGAAAATCAAAAGGTCTGACAAAAGATCAAGCTTATAAACTGCTTGATAATCCGTTATACCTGTCAACAATAATGATAAAGAATGGGGATGCGGACGGAGAAGTCGCCGGGGCTGCCAATGCCACAGCAGATGTTTTAAAACCTGCTCTTCAGTTTGTGAGAACCAAACCGGGCATAAACGTTGTTTCAGGAGCGTTTATGATGATACTTAAAGACAGAGAATTTGGCCATGATGGATTAATGGTTTTTGCAGATTGTGCTGTTTATCCTGATCCTGATGCACAGGAACTTGCAGAGATTGCAGTTACAACAGCCAGTACAGCAAGGGCAATAGCTAAAATAGAACCGCGGGTAGCAATGATAAGTTTCTCAACAAAAGGAAGTGCGCAGCATGAAATGGTGGATAAAGTCAGACTTGCCACTGAAATAGCCAGACAAATGGATAGCAGCCTGAAAATTGATGGCGAACTTCAGGTAGATGCTGCATTAATAAAAGATATTGGTGAAAAAAAAGCACCTGGAAGTGAAATAGCGGGAAACGCAAATGTATTGATCTTTCCGAATCTGGACTCCGGCAACATTGCTTATAAACTTGTACAAAGGTTAGCTCATGCCGAAGCAATAGGACCAATATTACAGGGAATGTCATCACCTATTAACGATTTGTCCAGGGGATGCTCTGTAGATGATATTGTTAATCTCGTGGCTATTACAGCCAATCAGGCTATGGCAAAGTAAAATTGTTCTATTGTTCTATTGTTCTATTGTTCTATTATTATATTGTTCTATTGCTAAATAATTAAATAACTAAATAATAAAATAATCAAATAATTAAACATGGCAAACATCATTGTCGAACCTATTGAAAAGTTTGGCCTCAGTCATAAAGACAGACCAAAAACTTTATTCTCTAAAGTAGGTGTAGTTGGCTGCGGTACTGTCGGACAGAATATTGCAATAATGATCAGTGCGCAGGAACTTGAGGTTGTGTTTATCGAGTTATCTGAGGAAAAAATCGATCATGCTTTTGAATCTATGGAAACAGAGATTGACAGCATGATTGATCACTGGGGAATGACACCTACAGAAAAAAGGGCAATATTATCACGAATTCACGGATATGTTGGATATCAGTATCTTAAAGGCTGCGACCTGGTAATTGAAGCCATACGTTCTAAAATTCGTGAACAAAGAGTATCTGCCAGAAAAGAAGTGTTTAAAAATGTTGAAAAATATGTTTCAGCTGATGCTATAATAGCAACAAACTCAACAACCATAGTTATTACTGAATTATCAAGCGAACTGGAGCATAAAGAAAGGTGTGTCAGTCTCCATTTTCTGACTAATGCCCCGGGTTCGAAAATGATTGAGGTTGTACGTGGTCTTTATACTTCTGATGATGTTTATGACAGAGTAGGCAAATTTGTTAGAATGTTAGGAAAGACTGTTATTCCTGTTGAGGAATCTCCGGGTCTCATTAGTGTGAGACTTTTTGTAGCTCTTGTTAATGAAGCCTGTGAAGTATTAATGGAAGGAGTTGGTACTAAGGAAGACATAGACAGAACCATGAAAATAGGATTTGGCCTTTCATTAGGGCCTTTTGAAATGGCCGATAAAATAGGTCTTGAAAAAGTATTAAGATGGATGGATAACCTGTACAGCGAGTTTGGCGATATTAAGTATAAAGCATCACCTATGATCAAGAAACTTGTCAGGGCCCAGCAGACAGGCAGAGCAATAGGCAAAGGATTTTACACTTATAGCCAGGGACTCAAAGTGTGAATAAAAATAAAACGATATGAAAATATTAATTCTTAATTGCGGAAGTTCTTCAATAAAATACCAGCTCTTTGATATGAATAAAAAGTCTGTCCTTGCCAAAGGGGTAGCCGAAAAAGTTGGATTAAAAGGTTCTTTCGTCAGTCTTGAAAAAGAGAATGGTGAAAAAGTTATTTTTGAAGGGGAGATTATAGACCATTTAGTTGGTATTGAATATATATTGGGAATAATAATAAGCAAAAAGCATGGCTGCATAACAAGTCTTGATGAAATTAATGCTGTAGGGCACAGGGTAGTAAATGGAGGTGAAAAATTTAGTGCCAGTGTATTTATTAACGATGAAGTTCAGGAAGAGATAGAAAAGTTCAGTCAGCTTGCTCCATTGCATAATCCGGCCAACTTAAAGGGAATTTATGCAATAAAATTATTAATCCCCGGCATACCACAGGTCGCAGTTTTTGATACTGCATTTCATCAGACCTTACCGGAATATGCATATATGTATGCTATTCCCTATTCCCTTTACAAAAAGTATGGAATCCGAAGATATGGTTTTCATGGCACCAGCCACTATTACATAAGCCGCAGAGCATGTGAAATTTTAAATAAGGATATCTCAAAGCTTAAGATTATTACATGTCATATGGGAAACGGCTCATCAATGACAGCAATAAAAAATGGAAAATCAATTGATACATCTATGGGATTTACTCCTCTTGAAGGTTTAATTATGGGTACCCGCTCAGGAGATACGGATATCGGAATATTAACATTCATTATGGATAAGGAAGAAATAGGACTTGCAGCTGCCAATACTCTTATTAATAAACAAAGCGGTATGCTTGGAATAACCGGGATATCTTCAGATATGAGAGAAATTGAAGAAGCAGCAACGAAAGATAAAAATCACAGGGCACAATTAGGTTTGGATATGTTTATATACAGGGCAAAAAAATATATCGGGGCCTACATTGCGGCGATGTGTGGTGTTGATTTGGTAATTTTTAGCGGGGGAATTGGTGAAAATAGTCCGATGATCAGGGCAGCAATTTGCGGATGTTTTGATTTCATCGGACTGGAGTTTGACTCTAAAAAGAATGAGGGATTAAAATCCAAAGAGGCGGTCATTTCAAAACCAGGATCGAAGATTACAGTGATGGTTATTCCTACAAATGAGGAACTTATAATTGCAGAGGATACCGTGAGAATAGTTGCCGAAATATCCGGAAAAACTTAAACCTCAGTGCTATAGTTTCATTCAGCCTTGTTTTTGAATTAGCTATTTATAATTAAAAATAAAAAGTGTATTTACTATAAGATGGTAATAAGAAATTTATCAGGGCTGCTCGAAATTGCCAGAAAAAAGTCTGTACAAAAACTTGTTGTTGCTGCAGCAGAGGGAGAACATGTTTTTAAAGCTGCCATTAAGGCTAAAAATGAAAACATTATTACACCAATATTTATTGGAAATAAAGAAAGGATTATTGAGTTGGCTGATAAACTCAAAATCAATACATCAGAAATTGAAATAATAAATAATAAAGATAAGGCAGGGGCCTGTTATGAGGCATTTCAGCTTGTAAGTGAAGGGAAAGCCGATATTGTTATGAAAGGACTTGTAAATACCTCCACATTCCTTAAAGCATTACTGGATAAAAAGTTTGGCCTTGTTAAAGATTCGATATTAAGTCATCTGGCAATTTTTGAAACCGCCTTTTACCACAAAATAATCGGAGTGACAGATGCTGCGATTAATATTGCCCCGGGCCTGAAAGATAAGGCTGAAATTATTAAAAATGCCGTTGATGCCTTTATTAAGCTTGGAGTTGATACTCCCAGAGTAGGAGTTCTGGCTGCAATTGAGAAAATAAATCCAAAAATGAAGGCAACCGTACATGCTTCAAAACTAAAAATAATGTGTGAAACCAGGCAGTTAAAGAATTGTATTATTGACGGCCCCCTGGCTCTGGATAATGCCGTCTCACAATCCGCTGCCAGACATAAAGGAATAGAAAGCAATGTTGCCGGGGAGGTTGATATTCTCGTCACTCCTGATATAAACAGCGGTAATATTTTGTATAAGTCCTTAAATTTCCTCGGAGGAGCGGTATCTGCAGCGTTGGTATTGGGCGCATCTGTTCCTGTTATTCTAACCTCAAGGGCTGATTCTGATCAAAGCAAATTTATGTCTATTGTATTTGCTGTTGCAATTAAATAATTAACTAAATTTCATATAATATAAAATACTTATTATGGAATACAGGATTCTGGCAATAAACCCCGGTTCCACCTCAACAAAAATAGCTGTTTACAGCAATAACAAACCGGTATTTCTCAAAGATATAAGACACAATGTCAAAAAACTTAATGAATTTAAAAGAATAAGTGATCAGTTCAAATTCAGGAAAGAAATAATTCTTGAAGAGCTTAAAGACTCGCACATAAACATTGATACAATTAATGCAATTGTCGGAAGAGGCGGACTTATCCGGCCCATTGAATCAGGGGTGTACAGAATAAATGAAACACTTAAAAAAGATTTGCAGGAAGCTACACTGGGAGAACATGCAAGCAATCTTGGCGGACTTATTGCAGACGATATTGCCAGAAACCTCCCGGGCTGTGATGCATATATAGCTGACCCTGTTGTTGTTGATGAACTGGAGGATGTGGCAAGAATTTCCGGTCATCCCGAATTCAAGCGTATGTCAATTTTCCATGCATTAAACCAGAAAGCAACAGCCCGCTCATACGCAAGATTAATGAATAAAAGATACGAGGAACTTAACCTGGTTATTGCACATATGGGGGGAGGAATATCTATTGGAGCCCACAGGCACGGACGCGTAATAGATGTTAACCAGGCACTGGATGGTGAAGGCCCCTTTTCCCCGGAAAGGTCAGGTACCCTGCCTGCCGGTGCTCTGGCAAAATTATGTTTCGAAGGAAAACATAATCTGGACGAAATAAAAAAAATGATTACCGGCCGTGGAGGTTATATGGCATACCTTAAAACAAACAATGCATATGAAGTTGAGCTGATGGCTGAGGAAGGTGATGAGAAAGCCAGATTAATACAGGATGCTATGTCATATCAGATTGGGAAAGAAATCTCAGCAATGTGTGCTGTTTTGCACGGTGAGGTTGATGCAATAATACTAACTGGCGGAATATCACATAATCCTATGGTTGTTGAATATGTTAAGAAAATGGTGTCATTTATCGCTCCTGTTGTAATTTATCCGGGAGAGGATGAAATGCATGCACTTGCTATGAACGGACTCCTGGTTCTTAAAGGCGAAATAGAGGCTAAGGATTATGACGAGACAACGATAATCAATAAGTAAATATTAAGGATTTGATGTGGATACAGGGATTATCTTCCCCCTGATATATTTATAACCATTTAAAGCAAAATCCACAATAAAACGGGCTATCTCCTCAGGTTTTAATTGAGCTTTATAGCCGGGGAATGCCCTGGCAAACATATCTGTGTGAACAGACCCGAGGGCCAGGCAGTTAAAATAAATGCCGGTATCCTTGTACTCACTGGCAAGACATTCAGTAATACTGGCCAGTGCGGCCTTACTTGAACTGTAATATGATAATCCGGGATACTTTGAACTTCCCTGAAAACCACCCATACTGCTAATATTTATAACATGAGACGTATTTTTCTTTCCCATATATGGTAATAATTCCTTGATGAGCAAGGCAGGAACAAATAAATTCATATCATATGTTTTTCTTGCTTCCTGTAAGGAAGTATCACTAAAAGGTTTATTGATTAATAATCCTGCATTATTTATTAATATATCAATATGGTTGACATGCTGCAAGACAATATCAGTAATGCTAGCTGACTGATCTAAGATTTTCTCCAGATCAAAAGCAACCGGGACTACCCTGGAATCAGGATTCCTGTTTGAACATTCATTCTGAAGTTGCTTTAGTTTCTTTTCATTCCGCGCTATAGCAAGTATTATGCTTTCAGGTATTTCAGCAAACAGTCCGGTTACCTCATATCCGATACCCTGACTGGCACCGGTGATTACTATATTCATACTTCTAATATTTTTTAAAATTAAATATTGAAAATTGTTTTATATAAAGCATGAAATTTAATATTTTCAACGTTATATATTTGCAATATGAAAAAAAAATTTATGCAGATGAAGAGATATGCATTGAAATTATTTATTTTATTGAATATATTACTTATAAGCATAAGTGCTGCAGGACAATATAAGAAAAAAAACACTTTTAAAAGATTTTTCTTTGGCGGTGATTTCTGGCTAAGCTTTGGCACAAATGCATATATCAATGTATCCCCCCTGGCAGGCTACAGAATAACCCAAAATCTGTCAGTTGGAGTCGGACCCATATATATTTTTGAAAAAAACACATTTAATTATCTTGATACTACTATTAACAATGTTGGCTATTACAGATCTTATAAAATCAGGACCAGCACTTACGGAGGAAGGGTATTTCTGACTTATGATCTGATAAGAAACCTTCATCAGTATATTCCTATAGGATTGGGGAATATCATCGTTCATTGTGAAAATGAACTGCTGAACCTGGAAACTTTTTACCTTAATCCGAATAATCTGAGATTCTACTCATCAGGTAGCAGAATATGGATAGATAATTTTCTGATGGGCGGAGGATTAAGGCAGCCTATAGGTGAAAATGCTTCTATTAATTTATTAATATTATGGGATGTAACAGAAAATAAATACTCACCTCATTCAAATCCCATAATAAGGATTGGGTTTACTTTTTAAGAAGGCTGCAAAAAAAACCCGGCAGATTATTACCGGGTTTGACCATATATACAGGAGTTATTATCTGAAACTTATTCCCACTCCGGCTGTTATGTTCGAATAATACGCATAAGTGTAATCACCATGAATGGTTACGGGGCCAAGCTTTAATCGCATGCCGACATTAATTCTCGGCTTGGTGGGTTTACCTTCATTATTTTCAATTTCCAGACTAACAGGGTCTTTTGTGGCGCTTTCATCAGTGACTACAGGTGATGTTGATGGCAATTCAATTGTTGGTACAGGATAATAACCAGCAAGTGCCAGCTCAGTATTAGTGTTGGCAATTCCCAGTCCGCCATAAAAACATACTACCGGCAAATTTGCTGATACCAGCACGTTTATTGTAAAGCTCTTGACCGTTAAATCAAGAGTCTGATTATCAAAAGATATTGCATCTGTTGTTCTATCAAATGCCGGTCTGCTGTCAATATCTTCCGGAGTAACCGATAAATTAAAACTTGAACTGAACTTTGTATATCCTGCCATCAATGAAAGATTCAGGACCGGAATCTTGTCCAGTCCGGGTATCCATTGCTTTATACTGTGCTTCCCTCCTATTCCCCATAATCCTAATTTACCATACTGTCCAATTTCAACATTTGGAAAGAACCTGAAATTAAGCTCAGTACCTTTAATCAGGCCTAATCCCAGCTGCACCATCGGAGTTGCCATAATACCCACACCTGTACCCTGGGGTGTACGTAAAGAGGCCACTTTATAATCCTGAATTAAATATGTCAGTTCAGGCCCTGAAGTAGTTTCTCCTGCAATAGTCGGCGCAATGGTATTTCCTGACGAATAATCGACGTTAGTTGAAAGGCCCAGACCATCTAAATCAAATGATTTCGCATCTTCGGGAACAAAAGAAATATTGGTTGTAATAGTTATGTCAAATCCTCCCAACTTATGCGGTTTAGCTGTATTATACCAGCCACCGGACAGACTAGTTCCTATGGAGTTAGCCCATGGAGTAATATATGCCTCGAATAATTTCCCGGCATCTGAGACACCTCCTGCAAAAAACTCGCCCAGAGTTTTAATTTGAGCAGTTAACGGGATTGAAAAGCAAAAAAATAAAATTATTAAGAAGAAGTTTTTGCTTAAGAATTTAACTCTTTTCATAATTTATTAATTTGGTTAGTAATTTCTGAATTGTTTAATTTTAATATTCAAATTACAAAAACAAATTTCGAAATATCAGTTTCTGATACGTAATTATTGCCGTAAAGTTATAAACATTATGAATAATTTATTGATTATCAGCAATTAAAATCCATGTATTGTAATTTGATGAAATTAATATATTAAATCTTTTTATAAAGTATAATAAGATACTATATTTGCAACGCTTTTTAAAAAAGACTGATTCTGTAGCTCAGCAGGTAGAGCACATCCCTTTTAAGGATGGGGTCCTGGGTTCGAGCCCCAGCAGGATCACTAATACTTTGTTATGAGATTACTCATTTGTTTTTGCACAATTTTATTTTCCCCTGCCTTAGTTATATCTGCTCAAAACTGGATTCCCGATTTAGGAAACGGTAATTATAAAAATCCGGTGCTCTTTGCGGATTATTCCGATCCTGATGTTATTCGGGTGGATGATGACTTTTATTTGGTAGCTTCAAGCTTTAACTGCATGCCTGGTATACCTGTATTGCATTCCAGAGATTTGGTGAACTGGAGGATAATCGGACATGTATATGACAGCCTGCCATTTGGTAAATATGATAAACCTGCTCACGGGCAAGGATCCTGGGCTCCATCAATTCGTTACTATAACGGATTTTTCTATGTGTATTTTTGTACCCCCCATGAAGGCCTTTTCATGGCTAGTACAACTGATCCTGCAGAAGACTGGGAGTTGCACCATATTGTTAATGTTGAAATGTGGGAAGATCCCTGTCCATTCCGGGATGATGACGGGAAGGCCTATCTTGTAAGAAGCAAATTGAGGGGAGCTGTTCTTTATCTGCACAGAATGAGCTTAGACGGTAAAAAACTGCTGGATAACGGGACTGTCATATTTCAAAATACAAAGGACCAGCCTACTATTGAAGGTCCCAAGTTTTTGAAAAAAGACGGGTATTACTATATTTTTGCACCTGCCGGGGGTGTTTCCAAAGGGTGGCAGACTGCTCTCCGCTCAAAAAACATATACGGACCTTATGAAGACAAAATCGTACTGCATACAGGTAATACTGGTATTAACGGTCCGCACCAGGGGGGAATATTAAATTTAAAATCCGGGCAATGGTGGTTTCTGCACTTCCAGAGCAAGGGAGCATACGGGCGGATTGTTCATCTCCAGCCGGTAGAATGGAAAGATGACTGGCCCTTAATTGGAGCTGATATCAACAATGATGGAATAGGTGAACCGGTAATGGAATATATAAAACCTGATGTCGGCCAGTCGTATGAAATTTCTGTTCCACAGACATCAGATGAATTTGCTGCAAATGAGCTGGGTTTGCAGTGGCAATGGCATGCCAATCCGGGACAGGAATGGTTTTCATTAACAGATAATCCCGGTCATATACGTTTATATGCCGTACAAAACATCTCCCAGAACGGTAATCTCTGGTTTGTGCCTAACCTGCTCCTTCAGAAATTCCCTGCCCCATCCTTTACAGTAACCACAAAAATTACCTTTGAGCCGGAACTGTTAAATGAAAAAGGCGGGCTTGTTGTTATGGGTAAAGAGTGGGCATATGTTGCCCTGGAAAAGACAGACACCGGCATTCAACTGGGAATGTTTAAGGGTACATATTTTGAAGGTTATGACAAAACACAAAATATAGAATCGACCATCATTAATGACAATACCTGTTACTTAAGAGTCAATGTAACCGAAGAGGGAATATGTGATTTTTCATATAGTCCGGACGGAAAGGACTATCAGCCAATTGGTGAAGAATTCGCTGCAAAGCAAGGAGTATGGATAGGTGCTAAAATAGGATTATTCTGCATTAATCCGAATATAAAAGAAAGCAAAGGATTTGCTGATTTTGACTGGTTCAGGTTTTAGGATCACTATTAAATATTTTTATTACCTTTAGGACTTTTCAAAGAATGCCTGTTAAAAGCCTGTTATAAATTACAGAACAAAAGTATTTAATTAATCCCGGAAGATAAAATGATTTCACAGGTACCACTAAATGCCGGAAAGCTAAAAAAAGTTATTTCGTCCATCAGTATATTCATCATTTATCTGGTTCTGATTTCAGGTTTTACAGACACCCTGTGCCAGAATTATTTTATCAACTCCAGGACAACGCCTTTTAAATATTTTCCTGCAACGGAAGAGCCTGACTCAAACTGGTATATGCCGGATTTTGTCGATTCTCTGTGGATCCAGGACACAGGATCAATTGGATACGGAAATTTTAACGAGGATGTAATTATTGATGAGGGAACAGTTTCGCTTTACCTCAGATACAGGTTCAATATTGAAGATAAATCAAATGTAAGTGAAATTAATCTCTCATGCAACTTCGATGACGGATACATAGCATACCTTAATGGTAAAGAATTATTAAGGATAAATATAAACGATTCTATAGAAACACCTGCATTCAATGATGTCACAGTAAGATCGCACGAACGGGAAACACAACAATTTCCAGTTTTGGGTTATTACTTTGATTTGCCCGGGCTGGATTCCTTTCTGGTTGACGGTCAGAATATTCTGGCTGTGCATGTTCTTAATGATACTATCGGCGGTTCTGATCTTTATTTTAAAGCGACTTTACACAATTTAACAGACAGACAATATAGTTTTTATTCTGATGTATTCAGGTATAAAAGACAATTTATGCTTGATTCCACTGATTTTCCCATTGTATTTATCAATACCGATGAATATGGTATACCTTACAGAAAAATTCGAAGAAAAGCATTTATGGGTGTTATTGACAGCGGGCCCGGTGCATATAACTTACCTTCCGATTCATTTAATATATATTCAGGAGAAATCTCTATTGAAGTAAGAGGCCAATCTTCAGCTGAATATCCCAAGCGATCCTACAGGTTCGAAACCATTTATACTACTGATGCAATAGAGATAGATACTAATGTCACGCTGCTTGGCATGCCCGCAGATGATGACTGGATCCTGTTTGGCCCGTTTCATGATAAGAGTCTGTTCCGCAACAAAATGATCCTTGATTTAGGAAGCAGACTTGGAAGCTATCAACCCCGCAGTCAATTTTGCGAGTTAATTATGAACGGTGAATATCTCGGGTTGTACAGGCTTTCTGAGACCATAAAAAGAAATGCCGACAGGGTTAATATAGCCAGACTTCGCGAAGAGGAAATTACAGGAATAAATGTTACCGGAGGTTATATTATGCGCCTTGATAAGGATTATAGTGATGTAGAGGTTGTATATCCTAAGGCAGACATGATACAGCCGGAGCAGACAGAATATATTTATTCGTTCCTGGATACATGTATGTCTGTTCTGTTTAGTGATGATTTTATGGATCCCGATGCAGGATTCAGAAAATATATGAGTGATTCTTCCCTTGTTGATAATTTAGTAATCAATGAGTTAACTAAAAATGCCGATGCTTATTTATATAGTACATATTTTTATAAAGACAGGGCAGACAGGGATAACAGGATAAAGTTCGGCCCGTTATGGGACTATGATCTTGCTTTCGGGAATACTATCTTCCAGGAAGGAGGTTTAACATATGGCTGGCAATTTGACATCAATACAAGGCTGCCTGTTACACGTATATTACAGGATGCAGAATTCGTGGAATTGTTTAAGGATCGCTGGCATGAACTGAGACAGGGAATGCTGAATAATGATTCTTTATTTGCATTAATAGATTCCATGGTTAATTACATCCAGGAGCCAAGGGAACGTAATTACGAGGTATGGCCTGTTATTAGTGAAAGTCTGTTCTTTCCTAACTATATATCACAAACATATGAGGAGGAGATCCAGAACATTAAAAACTGGCTTACTGGCCGCATTCAATGGATCGATGATAATATAGACAATATATATTACCCTGTAGTTATTTATTCTTCCTTTGAAAATAAAACAGGACTGGAATATGTTGGATTTGAAGCTTATCCAAATCCCTTTACCGATCAGTTATCACTTACAATAACAAGCTCATATTCAGGGGATTTAAAGATTACACTCTTAAATCTTTTAGGCCAGTCCACGCTTGAACTATCAGGTAGAATAACCCAGGGATACAAAGAGATAATATTAAATGATGTTGCAAACTTACCTGCCGGTGTATATATAATGCATATTACTCTGGATTCAAAATTAGTTGGCATAAGGAAATTGATTAAGAGATAAGTTTATTCTCCGTTCTCCCTGAGCTCCCCCTTACTATTTATAATTTGGATAAATGATGGTGTTTATTATCCTGTTAATAACATTTACAGGATGATATTTGATCCCGTATTAAATGATAAATATCATTTTAAAATGATGATTTATATCATCTTGTAATGCTTGACTTCAAGGGGCAATTTATATTAGTTTTAGAATTTGAAATTAAAATCCAAAAATATGGGACCAACTGTTCAAATCCCGACACTTAAGCTTAAAAGAAACATATGTCTCAATGGTGATGAACTCGAAAGCATGGGTATATTCCCTACTAATCTGTATTGTTTTACATATTACCACTATGTCTTATATCAAAAGGGAAATAAGCGAATAATCTTAAAACCTCTGCCTTATAATCTCTTTAAGGTCATCAGAATATATGATTTCATAAGTGCTTAATTTGTTCAGATACCTGCCATATATTTTTGCTGTCTTAAGAATACCAGGGATAATATCATTGGTTTAGTGTCCCGCATATATCCAATCAATTATTAATTATGTCAGACAAAAAAGTCAGAAAGTACCAAAGAATGACAGAACAAATAAAAAGTCTATTTAAAGCCACTGATGATCCCATTGCCCGTATGGCAACAATAAGTGCTATATTGTATCATAAAATGCCGGACTTTTTTTGGGTGGGATTTTACCTGCTAAAAAATGACAGATTGATTGTAGGGCCTTACCAAGGCCCCTTAGCATGCCAGGAACTGGAAAAAGACAAGGGAGTATGCTGGACAGCGATTCGCAGAAAGGTAACAATTATTGTGACTGATGTTAATAAGTTTCCGGGACATATAGCATGTAATCAAAAAACAAAATCTGAAATTGTGATCCCTGTTAAGAATTCAAATAATAAAATCATAGGAGCTTTCGATATTGACAGTATATTGTATAATAACTTTGATGAAACTGATGCTATTGAATTAGGGAAAATTGTAGATAATTTAAATATGAAATAGTCAATAATTCTAAAGGACTTTACTATTCTCCTTGCTAATAGTATCTAACAAATTCATAATTTTCTGCGCTGAATATGGTTTTGTCATTAACTGATCAAAACCTATATCCTTAAAATCCTCGAAAAATATTTTTGGATTATGCGCTGTTAGTGCAATTATAGTTATACCATTCTTTGGAGGGGGCAACTTCTGCCTTATATGTTTTGTAGCCTCAAGGCCATTCATGACAGGCATTTCAATATCCATTAAAACTACGTTAATATCATCATTTAATATTAAAGACTCGATTGCCATTTTACCATTTTCAGCTTCCAGATATTCATGGCCCAAATCCTTGATAATTTCTGATAACAATAACCGGTTAGTAAAAATATCATCCGTAATAAGTATTTTCATTTTTAGATCTATATTGATGAATAACGAATTATCCCAGCTGACTTAAAGTTCTAACAATATTCATACTATTAATTGTAACTTTTGCGCCTTCAAGATTAATAATCTTGTCATGTTTAAATTCAGCCAGTGTTCTGATAAAACTTTCCTTTGTTGTTCCTGCCAGTTCAGCAAGTTCTCTTCTGGTAAAGGGGAATTCAAACTCATTACTTTTAAATAAGACTTCTGAAAAATATAATATAACATCTGCAATACGGCCAGGTAATTGTTTGTGAGACTGACTCATAAGTCTGTTAAAAATGAACAGCCCGTCATTACTTATTAAATTAATAATATAAAGAGTAAACTCCCCATTCGTTTGCAATATCTTATTAAAAATATCTTTATCAATAAAACAAATTTCCGAGGTCTGAATGGCTGAAGCCGAATATTGATAGGTATCACTGCCATATATAGACATTAAGCCGAGAAAATCATTTGGTACGGCGATCTTTAGAATTATATATTTATTGTTTCTTCCCTCTTTAAAAATCTTGATTAACCCCGATTTTACAAACATGATATGAGAAGTACGGGTATTTTGCCTGAATATGACTTCTCTCTTATCGTACTTCACAATATTGCTATGTTTCTGAATTTCTTCAATTTGATCTTCTCTAAGGTAATTGCTGAAAGGAGAAATACAATCAATGGCAATATTTTTATTAATATCCATATTTCAGATAACTTTTTACCAGAATAAATATAAGAAAAATTGTCGAGTGTTTAAAATATTTGGCTATAAAAAGGTGATATATATCACCTGTTATTTATGATTTAGCTCATTGAATACATAATAAAAATTTCTCGAATTAACGGTTAATTTGATTATCTTTACATTAGCTTTCGAAATTCCAGGATTTTTTGGTTAATACCGGCTTGGTATATCAGTATTTTATAATTGTAATTATGTATTGTTGAAAGTTAGCAAGGATGAAATTAAAAAAAGACGTTTGTATTCTTGTCGTTGACGATTCTACCACCAACGTAGTCTTATTGGAAGCCATTTTCTTCGAGCGGGGATATAAGATTGAGACAGCATATAACGCAAAGGAAGCATATGCAGTTATTGAAAAACGAACTCCTGATTTAATTCTATTGGATTTATTAATGCCCCAGATTAATGGATTTGATTTATTTAAACAGTTAAGAAAGAACAGGAACACAAAAGATACCCCGGTGATTGTGGTATCAGCTGCTACTGATGAAGAGAATGTTGATAAAATAATGAAAATGGGGGCTGTTGATTTTATTAAAAAGCCTATTGATTTAGAGTATCTTGTTGATAAAGTCGAATTTGTATTACATAAAGAATTTAACTAATTGCCTTTATTTACCCCACTCAATATCCGTGTTAATAAACTATAGGGAATACTCTTCTTAATATTTCCATTCATCTTTTTAATATTAAATTTAATCATTACCTTTGGTTAATTCCCCCAATTATTACAACTAATTATCATCTGTATCGTTTTAAGATTAAAGTAAACAGGGATGTAATGAAAAGAATCTTAATAGTCGATGATAACTTGATGATGCGCAGGTTAATAAGAAATGTTTTCAGAAATGACAAGATGGATATTTTGGAAGCTAAGAATGGAATAGAGGGTTTGCAGTTAGTTAAAGAAAATTCCTTTGACCTGGTGATTACAGATATAGTAATGCCGGAGATGGAGGGCCTCGAATTTATAATCCAGCTCAGAAAAATGTTGCCTAAAATAAAAATAATAGCTATATCAGGAGGGAAACCATACTATCTTTATGTGGCCAAAAAACTCGGGATTGAAGCTATTTTCACGAAACCTTTAAATCATTCCGAATTCGAAGATACAGTTAAGAAAGTCATTGATTACCAATAGGGGGATAAAGGGACAGCGCCCTTTGGACGCTGTCCCCTAAAAAAAAATATTATATTAAAAAAATATTATTTATTTTTAAATATAGTATTTAAGGTTATAAAATTTTGCTAAATATTATCCTCATGGAAAACAAAAGAGAATTTATCGTTCAAATAACAATTCTGGCAGCTGTTATTTCCTTAATTTTTCCTGTCACTGCTTTATTTATTGATATAAAAATACATGATAGTTTTTCTTATACATTCAGTGATTTTGCAGGTTTATATTCAGAAAATTCCTTGAATTGGATTACTTTATCACTTATAATAATAATCCCGGGCGCAACCTATTTTATTACAAAATATTTTTCTAATGTCATAGATAAAAATAGAAAGAACCTTGCATACGAAAGAAATAAAACCAGAATAATACAGGAATTTACAAAAAAGTTAATACAGGAAGATTTTTCTCATGATTTAGAAGTCAGTGAAGATGATAGTCTCGGTAAATCATTACTTAACCTCAGGGATAAGCTAAATTCCAATAAAGAAAATGAAATAATACGAAGAAAGGAAGATGAACAGAGAAACTGGAATGCTGAAGGTCTTGCCAGGTTTGGCGATATTCTGAGAAACGACATAGACAATATCGAGTTACTGTCATTTAATGTAATTAAAGAACTTACAAAATATATAAATGCAACTCAGGGGTGTTTCTATCTTCTTAAAGATGGGGAGGGACGGGATAAATATTTCGACATGTCTGCCTTTTTTGCTTATGATCGAAAAAAATTTGCAGATAAGCAAATTAAATGGGGTGATGGATTAATAGGAACAAGCGCCCTGGAAAAAAAATCGATCTACATAACTGATGTTCCTGATGATTATGTAAGCGTAACTTCAGGATTAGGATATACGAATCCCAAATCAATATTAATAGTTCCACTGATAAAGGAAGAAGAATTATTTGGTGCAATTGAATTTGCATCCTTAAATAAAATTGAATCCTATCAGCTTGATTTTGTAGAAAAAGTAGCTGAAAATATTGCATCTACATTATCCCTGGCTAATATAAATATAAAAACTTCGATATTACTTGAAGAGACCAAAGCCCAGGCAGAAGCCCTGGCCTCACAGGAAGAAGAAATGCGACAAAATATGGAAGAGCTTCAATCCACACAGGAAGAAGCAACCAGACAGGCAGAACGATTTATATTACTTGAAAATACCATAAATCATACTATGATTCGTGCTGAATACGATAAAGAGGGTTACCTGGTTTATGCAAATTCAAATTTTCTTAAAAAACTTGACTATACCATGACCGAAGAAGTTGACGGGAAGCATGTATCAGAATTTATTGATAAAAAAGACAGGGAATGGTTTTCTGACATATGGAATAGCCTTGCCAAAGGTGGTAAACATTTTGAAGGATACATGAGACACCTGACAAAAACCGGAAAAGACCTTTGGACAATGGCGACCTACACTTGTATAAGACATGAAGACAATGAAGTTGACAGAATACTTTTCCTTGCTTTTGATACCTCTGAACATAAGAATCTGAGCTTAAAAGTGAAAGGTATTATGGAATCTGTGAACCACTCGGGACTTAAAGTTGAAATAGATATAAACGGTAATATAGTTGATTTTAATGAAGAATTTCTCCAGGTTTTTGACTATACAAGCAAAGAAATAACCTCTATTTCAATATTTGATTTAATGGATAACCTGGAACTGGATAACTTTAACAAAAAATGGGATACTGTTATTAAAGGTATGGGATTTCATGGCCAGTTCAAGGTCAGAAATAAAAAGGATAAAGAAAAGTGGATCAGAGGCGCCTTTGGTGCAATATACGACATGTATGGTGATGTTGAAAGGATATTTTTTACTGGTCAGGATATTACACATGAAAAGGACATGGAGATTAGCTTGAGAGAACAGACAGAAATCCTTAAGAATCAGGAGAGATTATTACGAGATTCCAGGAAAGAATTAAGCAAAAAATTGCAGGAAGCTAAACTTGAAATGAAGCATCAGTATGAAAGAATAGAAAAAATCAAAAACAGGAACGAACAAACTCTTGAATTATCTTCAGATGCAATCTTTACTATAGCAAGTGACAATAAAATAATATTCTTTAATGATGCTGCAGAAAAAATGTGGGGGCATAAAAGGGAAAAAGTGCTGAACAATGATATTGGTATCCTCTTCTCTATTAAAGTTATAGATGAAGATGAATTTGTCGCGGCATTAGTAGGGCCGGGTGATAATAAAATAATAAATACCAGAAAAAAAATTAAGATAGTCACCAGAGACAGAAAAGAAAAAGAGGTATTAATTCTTCTGGTAAAAGCAAAGGCTGATGAAGAAATTACATATACTGCATTTATTCAAAATACTTAGGCTGAATTATCTTTAGATAATGCTTAAAGATATTACTTCAGAATAATGCAAATTGAAGATGAAGCTCAGAAAACATAAAAAAAACCTAACTGATTTAATAAATAAAACCAGGCAATCAGACAATAATAATTTAACTCCTGACAGGTTTTTACAGGAATTACCAGACCGTATCAATCAACAATTAAATAAAGTACTGGAACTCGAGAATATTGGTTTCTGGATAAAAATCCCGGGCAGTGATATAATGTGGTTTTCTAATATAGCAGCTAACATTATTGGAATTAAAAATACTGAACCAACATTAACCGTGGATGACTTTTTGACCAATATTTATCATGAAGACAGAAATAATCTTGAACAATACTTGAAAGAACTACCTGATAAAAGAGAATTTATCGGGAACAAATTCAGAATGATAAAATTTAATTCAGATGCTAAAGAAACAATTGATATCTCATCAAGTATTACTGGTATTAAAGATCATTCAACAAAGCAGGTGATTATAATCGGAACAATATGTGATATAACAAAACAGGAAAAATTCAAAAGAGAAATAACCAGATTAAAAGAAAAAGCTGAAGAATCAACCATTGAGAAGAATATTTTTCTGGCAAATATATCGCATGAAATAAGAACTCCTTTAAATTCTATCATAGGTTTTTCAGAACTATTGAATATTGGTAACCTGGATGCAAAAACCCGGACAGAATACTTTAAAATAATAATTAATCAGGGACATCAGTTACAAAAACTTGTGGATGATATTTCTGAGCTATCAAAATATGAAGCCGGGGATCTGAAAATAAATAAATCACCCTGCAATTTTAACCTGTTGCTCAATGAACTATTAATAAGAGTTAATCAACAGAAGGAGCAACTTAATAAGGAAAATATTGAAATAAAAATTAATTTGCCTGACAGCGAGGAAATAATTGGCTATACAGATTCAGGAAGAATAACACAAATACTATCAAATCTCACAAATACTTCATTGTATTATACTGACCGTGGTTATATTGAAATTGGCTATTATAAAACCGAAGACCAGAAGCTTGAATTTTATGTTAAAGATACCGGGATTGGATTTACCAAGGAGGAACAAAAATATATGTTTGACAGATTATTGCAGGCACAGGAAACAACTATCAAAAAATTTGAAGGTCTGGGATTAAGCCTTACAATTTCAAGAGGACTTGTTAAACTGATGGGCGGCAGAATATGGGTAGAATCAGAACCAGGTTCAGGCTCAACATATTATTTTCAGATACCATTTGAAGAACTGCCACATACAGATTCTGCTGAAGAAGCTGAAGATGTATCCGGTATAAAACAATATAACTGGAAGGATAAATTAATCCTGATTGTTGAAGATGATGAAGTTAATTACAAATTTCTTGAGGCTGTTCTTCATAACGCTGAGGCTCAGGTAATAAAAGCTGATAACGGTTATCAGGCCATTGACCTGTGTAAATCAATTAATAAAATTGATTTAGTATTAATGGATATTAAACTTCCTGATATCAGTGGTTTTGAAGCCACGCGTCAAATCAGAAAGTTAAATAAAACAATACCGATTATAGCTCAGACAGCATTGGTACTGGAAAGTGAAAAAGAAAAATGTATTAAAGCAGGCTGCAATGACCATATAACTAAACCCATTGAAATCGAGAAACTTCTAAAGATAATAAGTAAATACCTCAATGAATAGATCTTTGCCTCACTTTAGTCTTATAATCCCTTATATTCAAATAAGTCGAAATTGCCAGTGCGATAAAGAATAAGATCAGGGTGGCATTATCAACTAATTCAGGATTAAAATCAAGACCAGTGAGTCTGTCTGCTAAATATTTTACATATGAATTTGGTAAATTCGTATGGCCCATTTTTTCTAAAATATTAAAATGCCAGTCTGTAAGGGGGCAATAGCCCATTCCGTAAAATATCCCTAATATAAACCACGAGGCTCCTGTAAGAGTAAGAATTATTAAATTAAGTTTTCTGGTTTTCCTGAAAATCCATGCAAAAAGATTAAAAAATATTAATATTGTGTGAAATATCAGAAAAAATAAATCAAGCAGCCTTAACATAATTATAATCTGGTTTTATATTCTATTTTAAAATTAGCCAAATTATATAATTATGATACATAAAAACATTCAAATATTCGGCAGAGTGCAGGGAGTAGGCTTTAGATACTCAGCAAGACTTGCTGCAAGAAATTATGGAATAAAAGGTTATGTCAGGAATATGTCGGACGGAAGTGTTTATCTTGAAGCTGAAGGAACAGAAGATAATGTTACGAAATTTGTAAACTGGTGCAGAGTGGGCCCTGATTTTGCATATATTGATCACATTAATATTGTAGATGCCAGCTTGAGAAACTTTGAATCTTTTGAAGTAAGATTTTAATATTTTTAATCAATACAGGTTATTTGTTTCTCTTAATTAATAGAGAGCCTGTTCCACTTAATAGCATCCAGCCAGTAAGAATCAGTATCAATACAGCTATTATCAGGAGAAGTGTATTCCCTGACTCATAATAACTAACAACATTTTTAACCATTGCCCATAAAGTAATAGTAAGAACAAACAACATTGGTATGAAGGATACAAGATAGTTTTTCCCTTTATGATATAAGTAAATACTGACTATTCCTAATCCTAATGCAGCAAGCAGCTGATTTAATGCCCCAAACATGCGCCAAAGTGCGAGTGCACCTTCAATCCTCAATTGATAAAATGTAATTAAGGCTGCAAGTGTTACTACAATGAATGTTGCGATATACCTGTTATCAAAAGGTCTGATAGCAGCTCCTTTTTTTGTTTTAAATATCTCCTGGAAAGAAAGCCGCTGAATTCTTGTGGCTGAATCCAGGGTAGTATTTGCAAAGCTAACTATAAACACAGCAATCAATGTAGTTCCAATCTGTGAAGGTATACCCAGTCTGGATAGCAAATTTGATGCTCCGACAACAAAAGCTTCTATTTTCGGACTTATATCTATACCGGCTGCTATCCCTTTCCATGTTGAATATTGAGTATTAAACGCATTTATTCCGGTATAGGTAATGTTACCTTTCTCCAATCCCAGTCCGAGCCCTCCCACAACAGCAACAATTACAAGTATTGCAAGAAATCCTTCAAGTATCATTCCCCCGTATCCTATAAATAATGAATCATTCTCTTTATTAACCTGCTTAACTGTAGTACCTGAGCTTGCCAGTGAATGGAAACCTGAAATAGCGCCACAGGCAATCGTGATAAATAATAATGGCATTAAAGCAGGAATATCTGATCCGGGTTTATGTAAGGCAGGATTAAAAGCAGGTGCTGTAATCAGGGGATGTGCTATTAATATAGCTAAGACTAATAAAACCATGGCTATTAAAAGCTGGTGAGAGTTTATATAATCCCTTGGCTGTAATAATTTTTGAACAGGGACCGTTGAAGCAAAGAAAACATAAACAAATATTATCAAACTCCAGGCTAATTCCTTATAATCTTTTAAGGGAATCTCAACAGGGAAATAAGTTCCCAGAATAATAGTAATATACATTAAAAATACTGCTATGATAGAATAGACTAATTCATTCCTGCCATTTTTTATTTGCCATCCAAGCCAGACAGCGATAGGTATCTGGAGCCAGACTGGTAAGACTGCTTCAGGATGCCTTACAAACAATGTGGAAACAATAATTGTAAAAAGTGATAATACCATCCATAACAAAAACTGTATTAAAAACTGAAATGCATAACGAGTTGAATTATTAACAATATTTCCTGTTAAATCACCAATTGATTTTCCCTGATTTCTTGCAGAAATTACAAGTGTAGCAAAATCATGAACTGCACCCATAAATATAGAGCCGATGAATACCCATAAAAATGCAGGTAGCCAGCCCCATATGACTCCTATAGCAGGACCCACAATCGGACCAATACCGGCAATTGTAGTAAAATGATGTCCAAAAACTATACTTTTCCTTGTTGGTACATAATCAATTCCGTCTTTTAACTCATGAGCCGGCATTAAGTTTTTATCCGAAATAACAAGTATTTTTCTTGCTATATATCTCCCGTATAATCTGTATGCAATTATATAGCCCACAAAGGATACGACAATAAGTATAATAGTATTCATATGATATTTGTTTTTCTAAAGACAATTAAACATGTTTACTGGCAATATATTATACAGAATAAAAATTTATTTTGATATTAGTTATTGCTGGCAAATTAAAAATACTAACTTTATTAATAATAACAATGAATTATATATTTCTGATAAAGATTATTATAATGATAATAAAATTATCCGAAAATACAGTATTTTGTAGTTTTTTAATATCCCCTCCCAAAAAACTTATTGGATAATTATAAAATTAAATAATTATATTAATTACAAAGATTATCAAGCACTTAGCACAAAATATTAATTAATATTTATATTGACTATTGATATTTAACTGCCGATCTATTAATTTTACATACATACTGATTAAGCTATATTATTGTTTTTCAATTAATAATTCTAGCTATGGATGAAATAAAAAGAACCATACTCCTCCCGTATGACTTTACTGACCTTTCAGATTATGCGCTTCAACACGGAGTACAGTTTGCCAAAATGCTGGATAGCGATCTTACATTGCTGAACATAATAAAAAACCTTGATGATGAAGTTGTTGTTACTGAGAAGTTAACCAGGATAGCTGAAGAGACACAAAAAGAATATAATATCCTTCCTAAAGTAATGGTCAGGCCAGGCAAAGTATCAGAAGCTATTAAAAGAATAGCCACCAACCTTGATGCACTTCTGGTAATAATGAAAACCAGCGGTACAAAAGGGATCAGGAAATTTACAGGCAGCAGGGCAATTAAAGTAATGTTCGGTTCAAAGATTCCCTTTATTGTTATTCAGGCTCCGCCCAAAAGAAATATCATTAATCATGTGATTGTCCCTATTGATTTTAGATATGAAAATAAGGAAAAGCTGAAATGGATTAATTTTCTGGTAAAAATATACAAACCGAATGTGTCCCTTTTTAGACCAGCTACCACTGATTACAGGATTAGAAATAACTTAAAGTTTGCTATACGTTTTCTTGAAGGAAGAAATATTGATTTTGAGCTTGTTCATGCCAGAGGGAAAAAATCCTTTGTGGAAGAAACTATTGAATTTTCAGATTTCATAGGTGCAGATTTGATCATAATCATGCTCAGCCGTCGGATAACAATTGATAAAATACTTTTTGGTTTAAGAGACCAGAAATTCATATCCAATAGCTATAAGATTCCCATAATGTGTTTAAATCCACGAACAGATTTAAGAAAATACGCGGGATTCAGATAAACTTAACCATAAAGCAGTCTTATTATAATATATATACGGGAATTTAAATTTTAACCAAATCAGACTTACTTATCCAGCCTCTTTTACCATCACTTATTTTTATTTCATTCCATACATTAATACTGTCTACAATTATTACCCTTGTACCCTCATGAATTACAAACAAATCCACACCCCATTCAGCAGGTGAGCTCTTGGCTGTAACAGTTGGAGATATAATTATTGCTGTGTTTTTTAATGTTAAAAATTGCTTCCGTTTTAATGAAGAATATAATGATGTTACTGATATAAGAAATATCAAAATCCCCAGCCAGAATGCTAATTTTTTTATCCCAATCCGAGCGGAATATAAGTAAATTAAAAACAACACTAAAAACAAAATAAAAGAAGTGATGCTTATAATGGCCCAATTATCTGAACTGGTTATATTAACAATATTAGTAATCCAGTTTTTCAAAAAAAGCTCGGGTATTACATCAATTTTATCAACTATATGGGCATTGGCAATAGCAAGATTATGTTTTATATCTTTATCCCAGGGATTCATTTTTTTTGCTCTCTCATAATTTAAAATTGCCAAAGAAATAATATTTACTTTATAATAAGCATTACCCAGATTAAAGTATAATTCAGCAGATTCATAACCTGAATCAACAATCTGCTCATAGACATTAATAGCATGATAATATTGCCCCTTCGCATATAGATCATTTCCGGTTCTTACAAGCGAATCAGGTTGAAAACCGAATAAGCAAGACATAGAAAAACTTAATAATATACCAATCATTAATGATCTCATTATTTTAGTTTTTGCTGAAGTTTGATAATAGTCTTAATAGCCTTATTATATAATTTATGCATCTCTTCTGATTCATGTTCAGGTGAATATCTTGCGTATTCACAATTGTCAATTATATAATAAAATGTATTCAATAATTCTTCATTAATATTATTTCTGATCAGGGCTTCTTTTGATGTATCTTTTGATAAGTCGGCAACCGGAATATTAAGTTTATCACTCAGATATCCCCACATTGCTCTTAAAACTTCCTCATAAAATGCTTCAGAATTATTATTCTTCAACATTCTCAAAGCCTTTCTTAACCGTCTTCGTGCATATTTATTTGCCCTTCTGTTTTTAACCAGACCAGCATCGGCACTGCGTTTAATTCTCTTCCTTCTTATTATAATAAATAAAACAAATAACATTATTGATATTATATATATTGCATAAAATTCTATGGAAACGATTATAAACCGGTTCATTTTAAACAGCTTAAATGGCTGGTTTTTTATAAAAAGTATATCACTACCCAGCAATTTCACATCTTCCTTAGACAAACCGGTAATTATAACACTGGTTGTATCTTCTTTGCCTTTTGCTACAGAAATATTAAATTCCTGAGTAGTCAGTGTTTTATATAATTTTGATGAGGGATCAAAATATGAGAATTCAATCGGTGATATTTTATAATCACCCGCATGTCTCGGTATAATAGTATATTCAAATAACTGGCTGCCTGATATAGCATTATCCTGAACAGTCCTTACAACAGGTTTAAATGTTTCCAGCGAAGGTGGAAAACTTATATTTAAATCATCTATTAATTTTATATTACCCTTGCCTGAAATATTAACTTTAAGAGTGATAGCATCATTAGTAGTTACTTCAGTTTTATTTATTGAGGCATTAAGTTTAAAACTTCCCACTGCACCGGTATATGAGCCGGGTTTATTTGGCGGCAGAGGTTTAACGTTTATTCTAACCTTTTTGCTTGTCAGTGTGACCGGCACATTTTGAACTGAAGGGCCAAAGAAATCATCGAATATACTTCTGGATCTTCTTCTTACTTGTTTTTGATAGGCAACATCTATATTAAAAGGCTGGATTATAATTTCACCTGTTGTCTGAGGATAGAGTACAACCTTTCTAAGAATTCCCGTACCATATATTTCTCCGTTAATATTTTCTCTTTCCAATGCTCTTAAAGGAGGGATTTCCACAGACTGCTGATAAAAACCCTTAAAATCAGGCCCTTTATAATTCGGATCTACCTGAGACAGATTTACCCTGGAATATATTTTTATCCATGCTATAATCTGTTCACCTATATAGGCACTGGTTTTATCGACATGCAATCTTACAAACAAATCTTCATCTGACTGGATATCGGCATCAGCTTCTGACTTCCCGGCAGGTTCACCGGAGGGTGCAGTTGGTTGTCCGGTTCCAGCCTTTTCTTTTACAACCTCTATTTGCACCGAATTAGATTTGTAAGTATCTTTTTTTATTTTGGCCGTTGCAGGAGGTATTGTAAATGTTCCTTCCCTGACAGCCTGTAGATAGTAAGTATAAGTGTATTCTACAGACCGTGTTGTCTTACCATTTATAATCTGTATACTTGAACTTGAGCCTGTGCTTGGTCCCCCCAGCAGCTGGAAATCGTTTAGTTCGGGTATCTGCAACTCTGAAGCGCTGGCATTTAGCTCATAGATTAACTGAAACTGCTCCCCTACCCTGAGAACTTTAGGCATAGCAGTGGCAGTAAACTTAGTATCCTGAGCCTGAATATTATACAAACCAAATAAAACTGATAATATTATAATAATAATTTTCTTCATTATTAATAACTAAATTTATCTCATATTAAATATTTTATAATTACCAGTTCTTGTCTACAGGCACTTGTCTTACCTGCTTTTGTAATTTCTTCATAACATCGTCTTCTTCCCTTTCCAACGCATCTAAAAGTCTTTCCGCATCTTCCTTGGAAATTTCATCTTGCTTCAGGGGTTTTTGCTGTTGCTGCTGTTGCTGTTGTTGCTGCTGTTGCTGCTGCTGTTGCTGCTGTTCTTGTTGTTGCTGTTGTTGTTGCTGTTGCTGCTGCTGTTGTTGCATTTCCAGCATACTCTTTGCAAGCTGAAGATTATGCTTGGCATCCATATCATCCGGTTTATTTCTTAATGAGCTTTTGTAAGCCTTGATACTTTCTCCAAAATTGTTATCCTTAAATAACGAGTTACCTAAATTATAATAGTATCTGGCCAGTTCGTTCTTTTCTTTTTCCTTACCTGCCAAATCCAGGTATTTTGTTCCCGCAGCTTCGAATTTTTCCTGTTTATACAGTGTATTGGCAAGGTTATAATCAGCTTTTTTTGAATCAGGAGATTTCTCGAGTGCCTTACGATACTGTACTTCAGCCTCGTCATACTTCTCATTATTATACTGCTTGTTTCCCTGTCTTATATATTTTCTTTCAACCTGGGAAAATCCCTGAAATGAAATAAGAATAATCAATAAAAATAATATGGATCTCATATGTTAAATATTTTAATATCTTTCAGCCATTTATTTTTTCTCTCAAGAATTATAAAATCCAGAATAATTAGTCCAAGAGCTAACCATACTAATGCAGGAAATTGTTCTTCATATTCAGAATATACTTTGGCTTCAATTGCAACCTTATCAAGTTTATTTAAATCATCAAATAACTTGTTCAAACCTACATTAGTACTTGTTGCATAATAGTATTTGCCCCCCCCTGCCATTGCAATCTGACTTAACATTTGTGTATTTAGTTTACTTGTTACTACATTACCCTGCCTGTCCTTCAGAAATTCTTTCTGGTTATAAGATCCTTTAAAAGGGATGGGTGATCCGTCCGGCGATCCCATACCTATGGAATAAACCTTTATACCTTTCTCATGAGCTTGTTCAGCTTCCTGAATTGCATCTCCTTCATGATTTTCACCATCAGATATTATTATAATAGCTTTATTTGACTCTGCATCCTGTGTAAACGAGTTACTGGCGAGTCTTATAGCTTTACCAATTGCAGTACCCTGCCGGGAGACAATATCGGTATTAATATTGCTTAAAAACATTCTTGTCCCGGCATAATCAGATGTTATTGGCACCTGTGTATAGGCATCACCGGCAAAGACTATGAGGCCTATACGGTCATTTTCCAGTTTATCGAGTAACCGTAAAATTGCCTGTTTTGCCCTTTCCAGTCTGCTTGGCTTAATATCTTCGGCCAGCATACTGTTTGAAATATCAAGTGCAATAATTATCTCAATTCCCTTTCTTTTAACCTCCTTGAGTTTAGAGCCAAACTGCGGACCAGCTATTGCCAAAATCAGAATGATTAATGCAAAGGTCAGGATAATAAATTTTAAATGTGGTCTTATATAAGATACATCAGGCATCAACTGGGATATAACAGACAGATTGCCGAATTTCCTGATTGCCTTTTTCTTAAATTGGTATGCAACTATATATATTAGTATTAATACAGGGATACCAAATAAAAGATATAAAAATTCATTATAAGCAAATCTGAACATAATACTACGGTATATTTTTTAATATTGTATTTTTCAATAATATTTCACTGAATAATAATAAAGCTGCTGCACATGCAAATCCCAGGTACTTTTCCTGCTTTTTGCTGTATTCCTTAACATCTATCCTTGATTTTTCAAGTTTATCAATTCTCATGTATATTTCTCTGAGTTTTTCATTGTCTGTCGCACGAAAGTATTTTCCATTTGTTATATCAGCAATTTCCTGTAACACTTCTTCATCGATTTCAACAGGAACATCCTGATATATTATATTACCGGTAAAGGGATGCTGTACCGGATAAGGAGCAGTGCCCATACTTCCGACTCCAATTGTATAAACCCTTATCCCAAAAGTCTTTGCAATTTCAGCTGCTGTCAATGGATCGATAGAGCCCCTGTTATTTACACCATCTGTTAAAAGAATTATTACTTTGCTTATTGCATCACTGTCTTTCAATCTCTGAACCGCGTTCCCCAGTCCGACTCCTATTGCCGTTCCGTCTTCAATCATTCCACTCTTAATATCTTTGAATAGATTTATTAATACTTTGTGATCAGTAGTTAAAGGACACTGTGTAAAGCTTTCACCACTAAAAACGACCAGGCCCATTCTGTCATTTCTCCTGCCTGAGATAAATTCAATAGCAATATCCTTTGAAGCTTCCAGTCGATCGGGCCTGAAATCACGTGCAAGCATACTCCCGGAAATATCCAGGGCTATGATGATATCTATACCTTCAGTAATACTTTGTTCCCAGCTTTCGGTTGACTGGGGCCGTGCAAGTACAATTACAAGAAGAATAACTGCAAATAATCTAATAATAAATAATATGTGCCTTAAATAATTTTTGACAGATTTCTTTGCATTCAATAAGGGTTGAACGGTAGATACCTGAATTGTAGCATGAAGTTGCCTTTCCTTCCAGACATACCATGCAATAACAGGTATTAATAATAAAAGCAAATAAAAATATTGCGGATGTGCAAATTCAAATTGACTCATAGCTTAAGCAATTAATTCTTTTTCCTTGTTATCATTTTCAGTATTTTCAATAACAGCTTGCTCAGCAGGCTGATATTTTGTATTCTTCACAAATGTATAAGCATTCTCTATATGAGTAATATTTTCATCAGGCAGGGGTTCAGCTTTGGCAAATTTTACCAGATCAGCAAGATTCAATAATTGCTCCAGAATATTATAATTTATATTTTCAATTCCCCTGTTCTGAAACTCATTTAAGATCTCGTTTGTAGTCTCCTCCATTGCAATAATGTCAAATCTTCTTTCAATATACATACGTATAATCTCTGTTAACCTGGTATAATACAACTTGGCCTTATTCTGCTGCCACAACTTCTCGGCCTTAAGTTTGTCCAGCTCACGCAAAGCAATTACATGAGGCATTTCAGGAGGTCTGGTTCTTCTCAAAATTGGTTCATCTTTCTTTTTCTTTTCCAGGTAATAGATTATAAACCATACAAGCAATCCGATAAAAATAAGTGTCAGGATATACGGATACAATTCACCAAGACTGTATGGAGCTCTGTATAACCCTTTTATATCCCTAATTGTACCCGTTGTATCAATTTTTACAGGGAAGACTTCAAGATAATTTGCTGATGAACTTATTGAGTCGGCAAATCCATCTGTCTTATAAAAAAAACTCAAGGGCGGAATATACAGGAGGCCACTGTCAAAAGCAGTAATAGTTAAGTTCTGGTATAACCTGATTTTATTATTATCTGATTCTGCAGAATCTATAGATGATTTATTTACTATTTCGATTTCATCAGTGAGGTTTTCTTTAAATTCCGGAAAACTTAATGATGAATTCTTCGACTTTATTACCTCAATCAACATGTTTACCTGATCCCCAATCAGTATCTGGTTGGTATCAAGTTCAACATTAATTGTAACCAGCTGGGATAATGTACTTTGTGAAATTAATATTACTGCTGTAAATATAAATATTTGCGTTATTCTTTTAACAACCTTTTTATCCATCCTTTATATGTCTGTTCAAACTTCTGAATTTAAATACTAAATATTTTAAATAATTTACCGTGCTCTTCTCTTAAAAAGATTTATTAAGGGCTTAACATAGTCTTCATTTGTTGATATCTGTGCATGATCCACACCAAGTTTCGATAACATATCATTTAAATCCTCGTTATATTTTCTCCATGAATGCCTGTATAAGTCACGTATATAATTACTGGACGTATCAATCCAGATATCTTCACCACTCTCTGCATCCAACAGTTTAATCAACCCTATGGATGGTAACTCTGTTTCTCTCAAATCATATATTTTCAGGCCGACAATATCATGTTTTTTACTGGCAATTTTAAGGGCATCTTCAAAATTATTATCCAGAAAGTCAGATATTAAAAAAGCAGTGCTGCGCTTTTTAATAGCATTTGTTAAAAATCGAAGTGCCTCTGTGATTGCTGTACCTTTATTTTCCGGTTTAAAATTAATTAGCTCTCTGATAATTCTTAATATATGCTGTCTTCCTTTCTTAGGTGGTATAAACTTCTCAACTCTGTCACTGAACATTATTACACCGACTTTATCATTGTTTTGAATGGCAGAAAATGATAATATAGCTGATATTTCTGTTATGATACTCTTTTTTAATAAAGACTGGGTACCAAATTCACGTGACCCGCTAACATCAACAATAAGCATTACTGTCAGCTCTCTTTCTTCCTCATAAATTTTGATATAAGGATGATTAAACCTGGCAGTAACATTCCAGTCTATATTTCTGATATCATCTCCGTATTGATACTCCCTTACCTCGCTGAAAGCCATTCCTTTTCCTTTAAATGCGGAATGATATTCCCCGGCAAATATATGTTTTGACAGACCTCTGGTCTTTATTTCTATTTTTCTTACCTTTTTTAGTAATTCAGTTGCTTCCATGGCTCATCTCAGTTTTAGAATTTTCCTTCTTCTTTTTTTTTTGTATTAATTGTAAAAAACCACTCTTCCTTTTCCAGATATACTATATATTTTTTACCCTCATCAATAAAAGTCCATGTATTCTCATTTTTTCGGGTATATTTATTGTTTAATTCGTTTATAGCACTATTATAATTAGAATAGTCTGATATAAGCCTCACATAAGTGCAATAATCATCTTTGTTAAGAAAATAAAGTATAGTCTGCTCATTGATTTTATCCTCATATTTGAGATAGTTGTATTTTTTATTTACTACATCGGTATTCAATTTAAATTCTTTCTGTGTTTCTTTCATCAGGGTTGCTATCTCATTCTTATGCAGTCCAATAAAATTCTGGGCATTAACCTGTAATGATATGACAAATACCATTAGTGTTATATATATACTTATTTTCATTCGTTTCTTATCAATATATTGTTAAGGAACTTCAATATTATTAAGTATATCTGTAATAATATCCTCAGTTGTAATATTTTCAGCTTCGGCTTCATAGGTCAAACCAATACGGTGCCTTAACACATCGTGGCATACTGCCCTTACATCCTCAGGAATAACATATCCTCTTCTTTTAATAAAAGCAAATGCTTTTGAGGCTGCGGCAAGATATATGCTTGCCCTGGGTGACCCCCCGTAGCTTATCATATTTGTATACTGTCCAAGGTTGAACTCGCCGGGATAACGTGTGGCAAATACAATATTTAATATATATTGTTCAATTTTCTCATCCATATAAACCTCTTTGACAACATCTCTTGCTCTTAATATGTCTTCAGGTTTGAGTACAGGGCTTGCAGTGGGAAATACTTTTCCCAGATTTTCTCTCATTATCAATCTCTCATCATCCTGATTGGGATAGTCTATTACCACCTTCAGCATAAAGCGGTCAACCTGTGCTTCGGGTAAAGGATAAGTGCCTTCCTGCTCAATTGGATTTTGGGTTGCAAGGACTAAAAAAGGGTTTGGCAGTATATAGGATTCACTTCCTATTGTAACCTGCTTCTCCTGCATGGCTTCCAAAAGGGCGCTCTGGACTTTTGCAGGAGATCTGTTAACTTCATCTGCCAGAATAAAATTACCAAATACCGGACCCTTCTTTACAATAAAATCTTCTTTTTTCTGGCTATAGATCATAGTACCAATTAGATCTGCCGGAAGCAAGTCAGGTGTAAACTGTATTCTGCTGAATTTTGCATCAATAGTTCTGGCCAGGGTATTAACAGCCAAAGTCTTTGCCAAACCGGGCACACCTTCAAGAAGTAAATGACCATCCGAGAGGAGGCCAATTAATAAACTGTCAATTAAATGTTTCTGCCCAATAATAACCTTTTTGATTTCAATATTAATCATATCCACAAAAGAGCTTTCCTTTTGTATTTTTTCGCTTAATTCTTTTATGTTTACTGCTATTTCACCCATATTAGTATTTAATTTAACTTTATTAATTATTTTTTAAAAAAACAGTGTCGAAGGTAACAAATTTTATTCCAATTGATTTGTTAATTTATGCAAATTGAATATAAAGTACTGAATTACAACTAATTAATCTATGTTAAAAAATGTTAAATAGCCTGCAAAATTGATTTTGTTATAATTTTTAACTAATAATATGCCAATAGTTTGCAATTTTGGCAGAATTATCGTTTTGTTTTTTGTAACAGATATTTCTTCGCATTAAAGTGAAACAAAGATATTTTATCCAGATTTCATTTAAAGGAACTAATTTCCACGGCTGGCAAATTCAGCCTGGTGCTATTACAGTACAGGGCACTTTAAATAAAGTCCTGTCTACCGTCATCAGAGAAAAAATTGTGACAACAGGGGCTGGCCGGACTGATACAGGAGTTCATGCAAAATTTTTTATAGCTCATTTTGATAGTAACAACAAACGGTTAGATAATGATTCAACCATTATTTACAGGTTAAATAGTCTTCTACCTCCGGACATTTCAGTTAATAAAATATTTAAAGTAAAAAAAGATGTCCATGCAAGGTATAATGCAATTTCCAGAACTTATGAGTATCATATATCAAGAATTGAAGACCCTTTTGAGAAAGACTTTAGCTGGTACATATACGGGCCATTGAACATTGAAAAGATGAATAAAGCAGCCGTATTAATTGAAAATTTTAATGACTTCACGAGCTTCTGTAAAACACATACAAACGTTAAAACAAACATTTGTAAAATCTTTTACGCAAAATGGAACGATTACGGGGATAAATTAATATTTAGTATTAAAGCAGATCGATTCCTGAGAAATATGGTAAGGGCTATTGTGGGAACGATGATTAATATTGGCCGGAACAAAATTGAAATAACTGATTTTAAAAATACTGTTGATAAAAAAAATAAAATGAGCTATACTGCTCCTGCAAAGGGATTAATTTTAACAAATATAGAGTATAATGTTAATATAAATTAATATTTGCTATTGGTATTAAGATTTAAAATGGCTTTCTTTACTATATTGAATAAATTGCTAATTTTAATTTTTTATAACATTTTTTAGTATTAAACGTAGAAAATTGCGGAAACAATAAAATTTCTTATGAAAAAAATTATCATTAAAGTTATATTATTGTTTATCATATTTCCTGGCGTGTTATTTGCACAAACCGGTATACCCAGGGCACAGGCTATGTTTATTTATAATTTTTCAAGATTGATTGAATGGCCTCCAACCTACAAATCAGGTTCCTTTGTTATTGGAATATTTGGATCATCTGCTATCGCAAATGAATTAAGCAGTTATACAGCAGGGAAAAAAGTAGGTACACAAACCATAACTGTTCAGGAATTAAGATCAATTGATGAAATATCTAAATGCCATATACTTTTTGTACCTTTCAGCCGTACGAAACAGCTCGGACAAATAGTTACTAAAATAGACAACATGAGCACCCTGGTAATTACTGAAAAGAACGGGGCAATTGATCTGGGATCGGCAATTAATTTCTTAATTATAGGAGATAAATTGAAATTTGAGATTAAGCAAACAAATGCTTCCAGATACGGAATAAAAGTAAGCTCCAAACTTCAGGAAATGGCGTTTAAAAGTTACTAATCTTTACTGTTCCATATTTCCCAGGCTTTCTCTGCCTGAAGAAGCAACATCAACAGACCATTTATTGTTTTAGCACCTTTTTCTGATCCTCTCTCAAGAAATTTACTCATCTCAGGGTTATATACCAGATCATACAGCAAATGATCACCGGTTATGCAGTCATAAGGTATATCAGGGTATTTTTCAATGTCAGGATACATACCCAGAGGTGAAGTATTTACAATGATTTTAAAATTATTAATTAAATCTCCTGTTAAGTCATTATACGAAATATGATTATCCTTTCTTGGATTTCGCGATACAAAAATATAATCAACACCCAGCTGGTTAAATACGTGGGCAATTGCTTTTGAAGCTCCTCCTGTTCCTAAAATGAGGGCTTTATTATGTATCTTTTCCAGCTGAGTCACTATAGATGAATAGAATCCATAAGCATCAGTATTATAACCTGTTAATATAATCTTATCCTTTAACCTCTTAATTTTAATTGTATTTACTGCCCCGATTTCCCTGGCTGTCTCATCAATTTTATCAAGATATTCAATGACTTGCTCTTTATAAGGGATTGTTACGTTCAGTCCTATTAAATCATTATTTTGTGATATCAGAGAAGGTAATTCTTTAATTGTCTCAATCGGGAAATTAAGGTACTGACAATCTTCAATATTTTCATTCCTGAACTTAGCGGTAAAGTATTTCATCGAAAAGGAATGGCTTAAAGGATAGCCAATAAGTCCGAATTGTCTCATAATCCAAAAGTTTTAATGATCAGAGTGCTGTGCCAGTCTTTCAATTATCATAATTGTAGCAAAACCTATTAATACAAGAACCATAACAAAAATAACTTCCTGGTTAAATTCCCCGGGAATAAATTTTTTATAGCCACTAATTATTTGCTCGCCATCCTTTAAGATTGGAGTGCCGTTAACATCAGCCAGCATAACTGGCCTTTGCCACGGCCATAATATGATTAATGACCCTAGAATGAATCCTGTAAGTAATGCAACAGTCTGATTCCTGAACTTCCTGTAAATCCATGAAAGAAAACGTGAAAATGCAAGCAATCCGAATACTGCTCCCAGAAATACAGGAATTAATATTTCCAGCCGAAAGTTGGAAACGGCATTGATCATCACCAGTTTATAATTCCCCATAAGTACAAGCACAAACGAACCTGATAAGCCCGGAAGTATCATGCTGCATATGGCAACTATGCCGCACAAAACAAGATATATAAAACTATCATTTTCAACAGCAGGACTTAATACAGATATTAATACTGCTAATGCAGTTCCTGTTGCCATGCTCAGTATTACGCTATAATTCCAGTTTGAAATTGTCTTGCCAACAAAGTATATGGATGCCAGTATTAATCCGAAAAAATAAGCCCATATGTAAACAGGATAATTATTAAAAAGGTAGTCAAGCAATTTTGCCAGGGAAATTATACTAACAGCAATGCCGGCAAATACAGCTATAAGAAAATCGAGATTCACATGATTTGAAAACATTTTGAACTTCCCGGCAAATAATAATCTTACTGCATTAAGATCAAAGGATTTTATAGAATGAATCAGTTTTTCAAAAATTCCTGTTATAAGAGCTACTGTGCCACCTGACACCCCGGGAATAACATTTGCGGCTCCCATGCCAGCCCCTTTAAAAAATAAGGACAGGTATTTATTTACAGAGAAATTCATCAGGATACATGTTCCGGTATTAAACCTGAATGTTTTTATCAGGAGGATTATTTGAGGGTTGTTGCTTCCCGGTTTTCAAATCATCCGGCAAAAAATCAAAAAACGTATCCCCTCTGAGGCCTAATCTTAAAGTTTCAAGAGGTATTACTTCGTTACAGGCTATATTTCCCAGGTTAACGTTGCATCCAAATAGTTTGATAAACCATACCTGTTGTGCTTTAAGGGGTGCTTCCCATATTATGCTGTTTGCGTCAATATGCTGTGATATATTTTCTATCAGGTTTTTATCAGCTGTACCATCACTATGATAGATGCCGATAGTACCGCTCTCTCTTGCTTCAGCAATTACTTTCCACGAACCTGCCTCCAGCTCTTTTTTCATCATGTTGATCCATTTATCTGCGGGTATATTAACTCCTTTTTGCTTTGAACCGACTTCAGACAGTACAGTGACTTTCCCTGACAGCTGTTGAATATATTGTAATTTAAGTTCATGCGGCATAAACATTGAGCCATCCGATACTTCAGCAAATTCTAATCTGTACCTGTCAATAAATTTTATGTATTCTTTAAACATGTCCCGGATGACAAATGCTTCGAATAAAGTACCCCCCAAATATAATTTTAAATCTGCCTTTTGATACAGTTTAATTTTTTCCTGTAATTTATTCGTTATTACGGATGTTCCAAAGCCAAGCTTAACCAAATCTATAAATTCACCACTTGACTCTATTAAATTCTCAGCTTCCTTAATACTTAATCCCTTATCCATAACCATTGTTAATCCAGTTTCACGAGGTTTTTTTGACCTGTCAGGTACGTGAGGTAATGACACATTCATTTTCTGTTCTACTTTAAATTTTTATATTTTAGAATGAGCCTGTTTATTTTATCATTTTCCCTGGTTTTAGGAAAATTAAACAAAACTTCATTATGTTCTTTATAATTTAACAACAGGCCTTTTTCAAAGTACTTGCATGATAAGGCAGTCTGTTCATTATAAATATAATAAGCTGCCAGGTGATAATTTATAATGGAAATATTATAGTTATGCTGATATGATTCTTCCAGTATCCTGATAGCATTGACAATCTTATTATTATTATAATATATATTAGCACAGGCAAGCCACGCTTCATAGTTATAAGGATCAAGTTCAACAGTATGATTATATGCCTTAACAGCCCTGTTAACATATTTATTTTCAGCATATACTTTACCAAGCATAAACCAGTATTCTGATATATTAGGTTTTATTTTAATTGCTTTTTTCAGATTAACTATGCTTCTATTATATTTCATTAAAGTGTAATAGACTACTCCAATTTTATACCAGGCATCTGAATAATCATTATCAATTTTTATTGCTTTGTTATAATTTGCTATCGCTGTCTCAAAATTTCCGAGTTTTTCGTAACAATCCCCTGTATTGCAAAATAACTGTGCATTTTTATTATCAATTTCCATCAATTCCTTGTATACTTCTATTGCCCCGTAATAATTATTATTATTTATATGTGTGTCAGCTTTGCTCATGTAAGCTGAAGTAAATTCAGGACATATTGCAATTGCAAAATCATAAGCCCTCAGTGCATTTTTATATTTATTAACAGATGAATATAACAATCCTAAATTATACCAGATATTTTCGGAGTATGGATCAATATCTAAATATTTTTCAAGGAAAAATATACTCTTTTCTAAATTATCAAGCCGCTCATAACATATAGCCAAATCATATATAACCAGCAAATTTGAATCATTTATTTCATAAGCAAGCAGTAAATAATTGATTGCTGTTTTTATTCTGTCAATTTGTATAAATGACAGGGCTATTTCATAAATAACATCATCCTTATCTTCCTGTGACAACTTTATTGCTTTCTCAAATGCTCCTGTGGCTTCTTCAGTTCTTTTTAAGGAATTTAAAGCTTTTCCTTTTATTAAATGAAATTCAAAATTATGTGAGTCAACCTTTTCAATTTCATTTAATATCTCCAAGGCTGTTTTTGATTTCTTATCTTCAATTAAAACCTGTGCATACTTAAGCTTAAGTGATATTGAATAAGGATGTTGATTGAGGCCTGTTTTGACTGATTTTAGTGCTGATTTATAATCATTATTCAGTATATAATAGTCAATAATATTTTCAAATTCATATATATCAAAAAAACAGGACCTGTTTTTTCTTAACATGTCCTTATATCTATTTATTATATCAGAGTATTCTTCCTCTTCAAAAAAACTGTTTTGATCTGGATCCATGAGCGATTCACCTATACTTATATTGAGAGAAAAAAATTCTTCCTGCTGTAAATTATTGAAATTACTACTGTACTATTCTAAAGTTAATGTTTTATATTAAAACTATATATGAAATTTAAATAAAAAACAAATCTAGTCCATATTTTCAATACTTTGCGATTTTTCCTGATTAAAATTTAACTGGCTGTTTAACTCATTATACTCCCTTGTAATATGTTCGATTTTATTTCCCAATTCACCAGTTAAGGGATGAGATTCCCCAATTATAGAAGTAAGTTTTTTCAGGCCAGTATTTAGATTATTGATTATACTTTCTCCTCTTTTTATAAGTTTTGGGGCAAGCCCTTCAGAATTTAGTTTTAAAATTGTCTCTTTAAGACTAAAATATTCGTCATTAATGAATATCAGGAGCTTAGCTGCTCCAAGACCGTATCTTGACAGAAGAATTTTCCATAAAGATAAATCAGGATCATATGTTTTGGTGTTCCATGAAAAATCAGCTATCGTGGCGAATTTTATAAGATCAAGTTCTGAATTTACCGTACTATTAAAAAATATCTGCTCTTTATCTATATTTTCAATAATAACTTCAATATTATTATCATTATAAGGTTCAAATATATTATATAACCTTACTTTCCCGGGATAATGAGAGTAATACCCGGGCATATTCATATTCCTGCTTAAGGTCAAAACAGAGTTATCCCAGTAAACCGGTATTTTTTTTAAATAATATTTCATTCTTTCCAGGTCAGCGTTATCGCTTTTTAATGAATAGCTGGAGTTGCCAGTCCAGAAGTAAAATATTTTATCAGGAAATCCGGACATTATTCTTTCAAGTAACACTTCTGCATTACCTCTGCTATCATCAATTAAATTGTTATTGTACCAGGGCAGGAGTATTCCAAAATCCTTGCCGGCATATTCATCATCTGCAATATTGCTTATAGTTATAACATTCCTGGAAAGAGCATTGGAAATATTAAAATAATTATCAGGGCTTTTCACCTGGCATAGATTTATCTGGGAAGGGATTATAAACCAGGGAACATATACAATTCCTGATGCCCCGTTATTAAATCCTGTATTACATATGTTTTTTAATTTATCCTGATTTATATTTATTATACTGATCTGTTCATCTTGAGTATTCAGACCACTTTTATAAGTTATATAATCAAAAAATATTTCAGGAGCCAACAATATTTTAAAATCAAAAATATCGCTGTTTGCATATCTTGAGCTGATACCTTCTGTGATTTGTTTATATTTTATGCTATCCACGGACAGGTCAACTGATAAATAAGCCCCATTTATTTTATAGTAAGTAAGTTCATCAATGTATGATATATTTTTTAAAACATCATAAATTCCATCCTTCGCAGAAAGGTTATAATATCTGTTTACAAAATCAGGATAGTCAATCACTTTAGCATTATGAAAAATAAACTTTTTACTGTCAAATAGCTGAATTGCGGTTGTGGCAGCATAAAAATCACCTATAGGACGGTTTCCTGCCAGAAATATCAGATTATTGATATCGCTGTTTGTATATATGAAGTAAGCCTGAGGAATGTTTTTAATATCGTTAACCGGAAGTATTTCCCTGAATCTGCGGTAAAGTACATTTTTCCCGACACTAAATATTAATCTGGATGAGTTTAGATCGCTGGCTGATAGTCTGGTTACAATCCTGATTTTAAAATAATTTTCACTGTCGTTCGACAGACTCTTATAAAGACTTTCCAGTTTGGATTTTAATAATTGAGCTGCATTCCTTGTTTCAATTGTAATTTTTTCAGGCACTAATATTTTTGGCAGACTTTTGTAATCATCTCCGGGTTCATAATAAATTATTGATTCATATTTTTCAATTTCTTTGGGTGAAGGTATAATAACATTATGTTTCGAAAATATTGTATCAGTTAAATATTTCATTCTTTCAAGTGCCGTAAAATTTGATTTTGTATACCGGAAATCAACATTGTCAAGCCACATTGTACCGACACCTTTCATGCCGAAATATATTTTCACATATCTTGTTTCATCAGGTATATCACCTTCAGGATAATTAAAATTATGAGACTTCCCAGTCACCCTGGCCCAGTCAAATTTCTCAATTTGCCAGTAATTTGAGAATGATAATCCTTTAAAAGAGTTATCTATATACATATCTTTATGGGGCAGGTATAATTTTGAACTGATTGGTATTTTGTTTTTATCGTAATAATAGATTATTATATTAATAGCATCATACAGTTTGGTTCCCAGCCTTTCTTTGCTGGAACAAACATTTTCAAGTTTAATATAATATGATAATGAATAATTACCGGGAATAACCTTAATAAAATCACTGATAATACCTTCTCCCCTTTCATCAGTCTCGTCAATACCTGTTCTGTGTATTTTAATTGAGTGTAATGAATCGATAGCTTCATCAGCTTTATAAAGTGAATCTATCATAACATTCACCCATTCAACACTATTTCCAACTTTCTTCCATCCGTCTATTCTGAAAGTGGTACCTGCTGTATCAATAATTAATTCCTTGCCGGATTCGAAAGAACTGTTTCTGATGAGATTAGCATGCTGATATTTCTGAATTCTTATTCTGAATGGTATGGATAAAGGTTCATTAGTTGACCAGCTGACAGTAACAGGAATATCCTTTTCGGATTGTTTACATGAAAATAACAGGCAAAAAATTACTAATCCAAATAATATAACCAGATTCAGAGTCTTCATACTAAATCTAAAATTAAAACTAATCATTCAAATATCAAGCAAGGTATAAAAAAAACTATTATGATTTTTAAAGCAGGTATTTATAAGATTTAAAATAAGTTGATATAGAAATACTCTAACCATAAATTTTCTTCCCTGCAGCTAAAAGTGTATTTCTGAGTAACGATACTATTGTCATTGGTCCTACACCGCCTGGCACCGGTGTTATGTAACTGCATTTAGGTGCAACTTCATCAAAACTGACATCTCCCTTTAATTTCCATCCTGATTTAGTCTTGTCCGATTTCACTCTTGATGTTCCGACATCAATTACTACTGCACCTTCTTTTACCATATCTGCTTTTAGAAACCCAGGTGAACCGAGTGCAACAATTATTATATCAGCTTTGGTACAAATTTCTTTCAGGTTCCTGGTTTTTGTATGACAAACTGTAACTGTTGCATTTCCCTGAGACCGTTTCTGGGACAATAAAATACTCAGGGGCCGTCCAACAATGTTGCTTCGGCCAATGATAACACAGTTTTTTTCAGAAGGATTGATATTGTACCTTTTCAACAGTTCCAGAATACCGGCAGGTGTAGCTGAAATAAATGCAGGTAGTCCAATTACCATTCGGCCAACATTTACAGGATGGAATCCATCAACATCCTTCCCGGGATCAATTGATTCAATTATTTTTTGCGCTGATATATGTTCAGGAAGCGGTAGCTGAACAATAAAACCGTCAATATCATTATCATTATTTAATTCTTCTACTTTAACAAGCAATTCTTCCTGTGTAACTGTATCTTCGAATCTTATAAGAGTAGATTTTACCCCGACCTGCTCACAGGCTTTAATCTTGTTTGCAACATAAGTTTCACTGGCCCCGTCGTGGCCAACCAGAACAGCCGCTAAATGCGGAATTTTACCCCCATTTTGTTTAATTTCTTCAACTTCATTTGCAATTTCAAGTTTAATATCACTGGCTATTTTTTTACCATCAATTAATTCCATTTATTTACAGTTTTAGCATTTATAAATTTTTTTCAATTTTGCATTCTATTTTTCGTAGCTGACATATTACCCATCACACGTGCTAAATTTTTTCCTCCCGACATCATTTTCATCATTTTGCGGGTATCATCAAATTGCTTAATTAACCTGTTAACATCCTGAACGCTGGTGCCACTGCCAGTTGCAATTCTTTTTCTCCTTGAGCCATTTATAAGGGCGGGATTTTCACGCTCCTGAGGTGTCATAGAATATATTATTGATTCAATGCTTTTAAACGCATCATCATCGACATCAAGATTTTTTATAGCCTTACCTGCACCTGGAATCATGCCGGCAAGATCTTTCATATTACCCATTTTCTTTATCTGCTGGATTTGCTGCAAAAAGTCGTTAAAATTAAATTGATTTTTAGCAATTTTTTTCTTAAGCTTTCTTGCCTGATCAATATCAAATTGTTCCTGTGCTTTTTCAACCAGTGATACAATATCACCCATGCCAAGTATCCTGTCCGCCATTCTTTCAGGATAAAATAATTCTATTGCATCAAGTTTCTCCCCGGCGCTTATAAATTTAATAGGCTTATTTACTACTTCTCTTATTGACAGAGCTGCACCACCTCGTGTATCACCATCAAGTTTTGTTAATACAACACCATCAAAGTCAAGCCTGTCATTAAATTCCTTTGCTGTGTTTACGGCATCCTGACCAGTCATGGAATCGACAACAAATAATGTTTCTTCGGGAGATATAGCTTTTTTTATTGATTCAATTTCATTCATCATTGCCTCGTCAATTGCTAATCGCCCTGCAGTATCAATAATAACTAAATCGTTACCCATTCTTTTGGCCTCTTTTATTCCGGCTTTTGCTATTTTTACAGGATTCTTGTTACCCTCTTCCGTATAAACAGGTATATTGATCTGCTCTCCCAGTACTTTAAGCTGTTCAATTGCAGCGGGACGATAAACATCGCCTGCTATAAGCATGGGCGTCTTACCCCTTTTACTGCTTAAATGATTTGCCAGTTTAGCTGCAAAGGTTGTCTTACCTGAACCCTGTAAGCCAGCAACCAAAACCACAGCAGGATTACCTTTTATGTTTATATCTTCATTGGCACTGCCCATAAGTTCCGCAAGTTCATCATGAACTATCTTTACCATCATCTGCCCGGGCTTCACAGCGCTTATAATTTTCTGTCCGATTGCACTTTCCTTTACTCTATCTGTAAAGTTCTTGGCAATTTTATAGTTTACATCAGCATCGAGTAAAGCACGGCGCACCTCTTTAAGTGTTTCGGCAACATTTATTTCAGTAATCCTCCCCTGCCCTTTTAAAATCCTAAAAGATTGTTCAAGCCTTTCTGTTAAATTATCAAACATTATTTTGTTTTTTTAATTCTGCGAAAGTACAAAAATAAGCATATCTGACTAAAATTTATAACTCCCCCCTTTATCCTTTATCCTTTATCCTTTATCCTTAATTTTACATTCTCTCCGGTAGCTCAATACCCAGAAGTTCCGATGATAACGTAATAATTTTTGCTATCATTTGTGAAAGAACCAGCCTGAAATCTCTTACTTTATTATCTCCTGCTTTAAGAATAGAGAAATCGTGGTAAAACTGATTATATTCTTTTACAAGCTCATAAGTGAAATTAGCTATTACTGCGGGATTATAGTTTTCTCCGGCATCCCTCACTACTTCGGGAAAATCATAAATGTATTTGAGAAGTGATTTTTCTTTAGGTTCAAGCTTAACTGACACATCAAATTTATCAGGAATGTTAATATTACCTTCTTCGGCTTTTCTTAAAACCGACTTGATTCTTGCAAATGTATACTGAATAAATGGACCTGTATTTCCATTAAAATCAATAGATTCTGAAGGATCAAAAGTCATATTTTTAACAGGATCAACTTTTAATATAAAATACTTCAATGCTCCGAGACCTATTATTCTGAATACATTTTCCTTTTCTTCGTCAGTTAATCCCTCCAGTTTTCCAAGTTCTTCAGCCATACCGCGTGCAATATTTATCATTTCATCAATAAGATCATCTGCATCAACCACTTTACCTTCACGGGATTTCATTTTACCTTCAGGCAATTCTACCATTCCATATGATAAATGATACAGATCTTTTGCCCACCTGAATCCCAGTTTATTCAGTATTAATGCAAGGACCTGGAAATGATAATTTTGCTCATTACCAACAACATAAATATGTTTATCAAATTTATAATCTTCCTGCCTCATGCGGGCTGTGCCAATATCCTGTGTAATATAAACCGATGTGCCATCGGAACGGAGGAGAATTTTCTCATCCAGCCCGTCATCTGACAAATCAACGCATACTGATTCATCATCTTTTTTAATAAAAATTCCCTTCTTAAGTCCATCCAGGACTGTCTCCCTGCCTACCAGGAATGTATCAGACTCATAGTAAATCTTGTCAAAATCAACTCCAAGTCTTTTATAAGTGTCATTAAATCCATCCAGTACCCATCCATTCATTTTATTCCATAACTCCATTACCTCAGGCTCTTTTGCTTCCCACTTTCTCAGCATTTCCTGCGCTTCCAGAATTAACGGGGCGTTCTTTACTGCATAGTCTTCAGACTTCCCGTAACCCATTAGTTCTTTTATTTGCTTTTTATATTCAGCCTCAAACTTTATATAATAATCACCAACAAGATGATCTCCCTTTTTGCCTGAGGACTCCGGTGTTTCCCCCCCACTCCACTTTTGCCAGGCTAACATCGACTTACAAATATGAATTCCCCGGTCATTGACAAGATTCGTCTTGATCACCTGCTTCCCGTTAGCTTTTAATATATTGGCAATGGAGTAACCAATAAGATTATTACGTATATGTCCCAGATGTAAAGGCTTGTTTGTATTTGGAGATGAATATTCTATCATATAGGTCTCATAATCTTCCTTATCCTTATTAAATCCATAGTCTGTTTGTGAATTGCAGAAAATAAGATATTCAAGATAAAAGCTGTCACTTATAGTCAGATTTAAAAATCCCTTGATAACATTATATTTTTTTATCTCTGTCAAATTTGACAATAAATATTCTCCTAACTCCTTTGCAGTATGTTCAGGTTTCTTTCCTGATATTTTTATTAAAGGGAATACTACCAGTGTAATATCACCTTCAAATTCTTTCCTTGTCTTCTGAAGCTGGATAAATTTCCTGTCAGGGATTTGTCCGTAGAGTGCTTTTATACCTTTTATAAGTGTATCAATAAGAATATTATGAATATTCATTTTTTTTACCTTTCTAACGCCATTGTTTGGTCACAAAAATAATATTTGAAAAATGAAATCTAAAGGAAATGATAATCAATTTTAAAAGCGAGTGGAATAATAAACTTCAAGCTGATAATTATTTAATGCCGGGATTAATTAATAGAACACAAATAGCCTAATTTATAAAGATCAAAAAATAATAAATCTGGTTTGTTATTAACAAGATAATTATATAGTCTTTTTTCTGATTTTTTAAATAAAAATTTAAAAATCCTGTTAAGCCCAATTTTTTGAAAGAATTTAAAATAGTTAAGTAATGTTATATCTCTGATAAAAACTTTTTCATTATGATTCTGCCTCATTATTTGTTTAAGGTTCTCGATCCCTTCTCTTGTTTTCTTTATAAACTCTTCATTTGTTTCAAGTCCGATATGAATAAGAGGATTATCTATATGTTCAATGATTATATTCTTTTTCTTTAACTCAAAACCAAACAGGGTATCCTCGTGGCCATAATTTGTAATACTTTCGTCAAACCGAACCTGGTTAAATATAGGCTTGGAAATTAAGAAATTATTAGTCATAAATGATTTGTTGGGTTCCAGGGTCCTGACCTCAGGGGAAAACTGCTCACGCCTGACACCGTGGACCCATCGTAAATAGTATTTGTGGTTGTCAGGTTTGCTGGACATATAAGTTCTGCCTCCACATACAACAACATCGTTTTTACAGTATTTCAGGTATTTCTGAATATAATCATCATTCTGCACTTTAGAATCACAATCTGTAAAAAGCAGGCACTGGTATGAAGAAAGATCTGCCAGTTTATTCCTGATCCGGGACCGGCCAAGATTTTCCTCCTCCTCAAAATATTTAACATTCGGTATATTACTGATTATTCTGTTCCTGATTTTATATCTCTCTTCAGAAGCATCATCAATAACAATAAGTTCAAAATCAATTTTAGCTTGTTTTGCCTGTGAATTTAAATTTTCTACCAGCTCAGTAACATCAAAATTATAAACCGGAATCAATATTGAAAGCATATTAAAATAAGTGGGTTTGCTACCTTATAAAAATTATTTAACGGTTTTACAGGTTTATTATTGTATGAAATGCCAAAAAGTATTTAATATTCACAGAAATATGAATATCCAATATCTGCAGAGATGGATTATTAATGACTGTCAGGTCTATTTAGGTGCCCCATTTTCTTTAATCAGGACGGCAAAGATAAATAATACAACTGCTGAGGCAGCAAAAATAATTAGCAGGGACGACATTATTTTCTGAATGACATTACTTAAATCAATGATCTCCCATACACCTAATACTGCAATAACAGTAAAAAGGAGTACCAGGGCAATTAAGATGTAAGAAACAACTTTTTTTACTGACTTATCCATGACTAAAAATATTAGATTAGTAATATTAATTAATACCTCTAAGATGCAAAGTTAATTTATATATTGAATTACATTTAATTTTATTTCCCTTTCTCATTATAATCCATTCTGGAGATTTTTTATTATCATCTACCTGAACACTCAGATCTTCCTTAACTTCATCGCTTATTTCATAGCCTATTCTCTCAAGGGCTCTCCGGGTCCAGTATTTTACAATTCCTTTTCCGGTTATACTTATTTTACCCGGTTTATTACGGGCAAGCCTGAAATCACCACTTTCAATGTTAAAGGTCATCCTTGAATTATCAAATAAATTATAAATATCCTTATTTAATATTAAATCTTCGGGGGCGCCCTCGGCAATTTTATTGGTTTCCATAAGCCATATTTTATCTGCCTCCTGTAAAGTAATACTCAAATCATGAGATGAAAAAACTATTGTTTTGCCTTTATTAACGGTCAGCTCATTAAGTAATCTTATAATCTCGTATTTACTTGGTAAATCAAGAAAGGCTGTAGGTTCATCAAGAATTATAATTTCAGTATCCTGAGCCAGGGCTCTTGCAATCATTGCCCTTTGTCTTTCTCCATCGCTGACTTCATTTATTAATTTGTATTTCAAATCATCTATTCCCACCTGATAAATAGACTCATTAACAATGTTATAATCATCTTTACCCAGTTTTCCGATCCAGCCGGTATAGGGAAATCTTCCAAGTGCAACAAGGTCAAATAACCTGAAATTGCTAATCCTTATTATTTCAGTTGAAACAAAACTCACCAGCCTGGCAAATTCCTGCTTTGTATAGTGGCTTATATCTTTACCTTTTACAAGTATATTTCCTTTTAATGGCTTTTGCAATCTGCCAATTGTCCTTAAAAGGGTACTTTTACCAATACCGTTTCTTCCAATAATAGCAATATTTTCACCTTTTTTAGCCTGCAATATAATGTCTGAAAAAACCATCTTACTGATGTTATCAGCACTTCCATATCCAATACTAAGATTCTCTATTGATAATATGTTATCTGAAAAATACATTATTAACCAAGGCTTGCAATCTTCTTATTCTTTATTATAATCCATATTACTATAGGTATACCCAACAGTGCAGTTACTGAATTAACCGGGAGAGTGCTGTCAGATCCCGGCAAAAGAGCAATGATATCAGAAATTAAAAGTACAATAGCACCTGATAAAATAGAGCCGGGTATTAAATAGTAATGGTTGACAGATTTTGTAATAATTCTTACAATGTGCGGCACTGCAATACCTATAAAACCTATAGGTCCGCAAAATGCTGTTATGCTGCCGGCAAGTATACTTGTTGAAATAAAAAGCATTATTCTTGAAAATTTTATATTTACTCCAAGACTTCTGGCATAGGTCTCTCCCAGTAAAAGTACATTTAAAATCTTTGAAAACAACAACGACAAGATAAGACCAGCTATAATACATGGCATCAGTATATTTAGTTGTGATTTGGACAGATTACCCAGACTCCCCATTGACCAGATAACAAATGCCTTTAACATAGACTGGTGGCTGAAATATTGAAATATACTGACTATCGCTGATGTTGCACTTCCAAATAAAATACCCAGTATAAGTATAGTCATTATATCCTGAACTCTCATCGATACCGCCAATATTAAAAAAAGTACCAGTCCCGCCCCTATCCAAGCAGAAATTACCTGGGCCCAGTTTCCAAAATAGTGGACTGCCTGATTTGTAAAATGGGAAGTATATCCTAAAACAAGGATTGCCACACCCAGGCTTGCGCCTGAGCTAATCCCCAGCACATAGGGGCCTGCAAGAGGATTACGGAAAATAGTCTGCATCTGAAGGCCGCTAACTGACAGGGCGGCACCTGCAAGAACAGCAGTTATTGCTTTTGGTAACCTGAAATCATAAATAATTGTTAACCATATCTGATTTTCACTTTCTCCTGATACAAGAATTTTAAGAATTTCTTTAAAAGGTATTTTAACAGAACCCAGGAAAAGATCAACAATAAAGACTAATATAAGCAGAGCAGAAAGACTTATTAGAATCAGTAATATTTTCTTGTTAAACCTTGTATCCAAATTTAAATATTGAAATTTATATAACAGAATTATGCAGTCTTATTTTTTTCAATTTCGCCTAATTTGTCAAGAGTCGGTATAAGCTTCTGGTTAATATCCCTGATGATGTCACTGAAGTATTTTTTTGGCTTAACATCATCTTTTTCCTTTTTTACCCGGTTTATTCTATTAATGATATCACTACTCATATTTATAATATCCTTAAGTACAGCATTAATTTTTTCCGGTTTAACATCAGGATGAAAATGCTGAAATGCCAGGCATTCATTTATTAATTCCTGTGTTACCTCCTTTACTTCTTTTTTAAGTCTCTTAATATTTGCCATATCAGATGATTTATAAAATAGATTTCCATTACTTTTTTTTAAGATTAGCAAAAATATATTTTATTTAATTTGTTTATAATATTCTAAATCATGATCAGGTAATATTTCGGGATGCAAAATATAAATAATATCTGAAAGAACAATATCAGGTTCAACAACGCCGGTACTATAATATGCATTACCTCCAAACTTATTAATTTTATTATTATTATTAAACACTTTTCCTTTCTTTAAAGGGGGTAATTCTTTGAATCTTTCATCAACTTTCATAATATCCCTTATATTATTTACGTCACCTGTGTTCATCCAGAAGTCCGCCATAAAGGCCTTTTCAAATACAGACTCAAGATTCAGAGGCTGGCTGTCTTTGTAATCCAGATCACTCCACAAATAATCTCCTCCGGCATCTTTAATGAGCCTGGCAATATAACTGTTGGACCCTGAAATATACCATGTCCCCCTCCAGGGCAATCCCAAAAGAACCCTGGGCTTTACAGAAACATTTTTCGCTAAAGACACTAAATGGTTATAATTATTTGAAACCGAATCAAACCTGGCAAATGCTTTGTCTTCCATTTCAAAAAATGCAGCAATAAATTTTACCCACTCCATTTTTGCCAGCGGAGTCTCTTCAAGATATTCCCCTACAAGAACAGTATTAATATCAAGTTCTTTTAATTTATTTATATATGATGCTATTGCTCCTGTAACACCATATGCAAAAATTATGTCAGGTTTTAGCTCAAGAATTAATTCATAATTCAAATTTTCATCATAACCTATATCTTTTATTTCACCTGTTCTTAACTTCTTAATAATAAAATCATCTGTCATATATTTCTTCCCTGATATACCGACAATAGACTCCTTTAATCCCAGGAAATCTATAAATCCAATATGTGTAGTGGATAAGCATATCACCCGTTCTGCGGGAATCCTTATAATCTCGTATCCTGCAAGCTTAGGATTCAAACTGTCCGATTTACTGATAAGGGCATATTTAAACTTAACATTGCTGGCATGTTGCCATGGATTTCTAACAGTCAGCAGGGTATGTTTATTATAATATCCTATATCAAATCCCGAAGCGTATTTTACAGGTAAATTCCTAATAGCGGGAGTTGGAAGATGATTATCATGAATATGAGCGGACTTGTTTTTACAGCCTAATATAATTAGGAATATTAGGATAAGATAAAAACTCCTGTACATTAAAACTCAAATTCTTTGTAATACTCACCTGATCTCGGAGAAATTTGCGATTCAAAATATTGCCCGGTTATAGGTTTTCCGTCAACTGAATATTCTTTACCGCCCCAGTTAGTAAAGTGCACCATACGAAATTCGTGTGCTTCATTATTCCTTATTATTATATATCTCCTGGTAGTCTTAACCCTCTCTTTATAAGTTTCAAGGGTAACTCCTTCAGGATACTTTTTCTTCAGATCATCCAGATATCTGTCTCTCTCCCTGTCATCTTTAAATACCAGATCAGCCAGTTTAGGTTTTGGACCTGTTTGTGCTGCCGTTTGAGACTGTGTTTGTGACTGAGATGATTTGGCTGATTGCTGTTTTGCCAGCAGTTTAATTATCTCGTCAATTTTCATTATTTTTTGCTTCGGATAAAGTTCATCAGGTTTTACTTCCAGTGCCTTCTGGTAATTTTCTTTTGCATTATTATAATCAGCCTGATCATAAAGCCTGTCTGCGATTAATATCAGAGATTCATATTCTTTATCTTTTGCCAGCTCTTCCTGTCTTATTCTTTCCTGCTGAGCCAGTATAATATCAATTTTGGAAATCTGGTCCTTAGGATAAACAGAACCGGGCTTATAATTTAAAGCTGAAGTGTAAGCGGACTTTGCTTCCGTATACTTTTTCTGGTTGAATAAATTATCAGCCTGTCTAACAGCATTGTCATATGCATCGTTTAAAGCCTTCGCATCAGCCTGGGCTTTTAATTGTGCAGCAATAATATTATCTATCTCGTTAATTTTATTCTTTGGATAAATCTCATCCGGCATGATTGTGAGAGCATTATTATATTCAGCTTTTGCATTTTCATATTCCTGCAATCTGAAAAAGCCATCAGCTTTACCAATTGCCATCGCATAGTTATTTTCTCTGGCTTTTTTCTCGGCCAAAACTCTTTCCTGTTCTGCAATAATTCGATCAATTTCAGCAATCTGCTGTTGCGGATAGGTCTCTTCAGGCATTATTTGCAAGGCTCTGTTATATTCAGCTTTAGCATTTACATACTCTTTTAGATTCTTTAATCCATCAGCCCTGGATATTAACTCATCATATTGCTTTTTTCTTGCCTGGTCTGCTGCTGCCCTCTGTTCTTCCTGTGATATAAGTTTGTTGATTTCCGAGATTCTGCTGCTGGCATAAGTATCCCCCGGCTTATAATTAAGGGCTTTCTCAAATTCACTCTTTGCCAGTGCATATTGATTACCTGAAAACAGTCTGTTTCCTGAAAGAATTGCACTTTTATAACCGGCTTCTGTTTCTCTTTGTTTCTCAGCTTCCACGATAGCCAGCAAGCGGTCAATTTCCTGGATCTGTGTGCGCGGGTATTGCTCTTCCGGCTTGATACTCAGAGCATCCTGATAGGCGATCTTTGCAGCATCAAATTCCCTCATCTGAAAAAATCCGTCAGCTTTGGTAATTACTGCCTGGTATTGTTCGTCCCTGGTTCTTTCCTCTGTAAGTCTCTGCTTTTGAATTTCTATTAACCTGTCTATTTCAGATATCTTGTTTCTGGCATATATATCATCCGGTTTATAGCTAAGAGCCTTATTAAATTCCTGTCTGGCCTTTTCGTACTGTTTTATATCAATAAAGTTTTCACCTGCAGCAATAGCATCACTATAGCTTTTTTCACGTGCCTGTTGTTCTCTTGCCTGTTCAGCTGCCAGTAAATTATCGATTCTTTCTATTTTCTGTTTTGGATAAAACTCATCTGGTTTTATTGATGCAGCCTTGCTATATGCCACTTTTGCAGCCTCGTAGTCTTTTAACTTATAATAATTGTCTCCTTCAGCCAAAGCAGCATCATATTCTCTTTCCATTTCAGCTCTTTTAGATTTGACTTGTGCTTCCTGCTTTTCCTTTATCATATTTTCAATTTCAGCTATTTTTTCTCTTGGATAAGATTCCTGTGGATTAACCAGCAACGCCTTCTCATAGGATGCCTTTGCTTCTTCGTAGTTTTTTGCCACAAATAGCTGATCGGCCCGGCTCACAGCATTATTATATTCTTTAACTATTTCCTGCTTTTTAGCTTCAGTTTGTGCTTTTTGAGATATTAACACCTCAAGTTCCTGTAACTTGTTTGAAGGATAATAATTATCGGGCTTAATTTCCAGAGCCTGTGAGAAATACTGTTTGGCCATTTCGAAATTTTTCATTGCAAAAGCAGTATTTCCTTCTGAAATCAGAAGGTTGTACTTTGCATCTGCTTCACTTTTTGCCTGCTGTTCGGCATCCTGTTCTGCTTTCAATGATTCTGTCTCACTTATTTTCTGTTTTAAATAAGTTTCCTGGGGCTTTAGCTTCAAAGCTCCTTTATATTTTAATAAGGCTTCATCATATCTTTTCTGGGCATATAAAGCATCTGCTTCACTTACTGTTCTATTATATAAATTTTCAATATTCTTATCCCTGGAAATAAAGTCATTTATTTTGCCTATCTGCTCCTCCGGATATTCTTCATCAGGAAACATTTCCATAGCCTGTTCATATTTTTCCCTTGCCTCATCATACTTTTTATCATCCATGAGCTTGTCCGCTTCATTTAATGTATTATTATAATTTTCTATAAGGCATTGATCAACATCTATATACAAATTTTCCAGTCTCGGCTTAACCTTATATACAAAGGTTTTATCAGAATCGAAATCCTGTCTTCTTACACTGTACTTTATTACATCAACCGGATCATTTAAAACCGAATAATTAACTCCTTCACAATACTTTACAAGGCCGACAGCAAATTCTCTTACCCAGATACCTGTCACTTCATCGGGTATCTTTGTAATGAATCTTATCTTTTTAGATACATACCCTTCTTTTGAAACTTCTATAGTATAATCTTTATTCATATCAAGTTTAAAGCTAAAACGGCCACTGGAACCTGTTTTAACTGATTTTATCTTTGACTTTTCTTCATATAGTGTTATCTCAGCATTTGAAACAGGTTTTAAATTTAATTCGGCAGTACCATTGATCTCCAGATATCTCTCAGCATCCTGGGAATAGATTTTATGTAATAAAGCCAGATTGAATATAAATATTGAAAGTATAATAATAATGGTGTTGTTAGACTGTCTGAATACCTTCATAGCTGATTTTTTTCTTTATAACTAATTTACGATATTTCCATTTGTTATAACAACAAATTAATGTATAAGTTATCATTATCTTATAACAGGTAACTTCTCAGAGATTACAAACCGTTTATATAGAATCTGAATCACATATATCCCATTTCTTATTTTACTCAGATTATATTCAATTATTTTGTCAGGATAACTAAATAATTCAGATGCGACTAACTGTCCGTTCAAAGAATAAATATTTACAATCACTTTTTCTTCAGGCCATTCATATAGTTCTATTCTTACAACATTTCTCGCCATAACAGGTGTAATTTTAATTTCACCTGTTGATAAGGTTGTATCGTATTTAGAAGGATCTGAAATTGAATCAAATATTAATGGCCGAATATCAAATGATGTTGAAATATTACCTGAAGAATAATCATAAATTGATTCCCACTTATTATCTGTATATATCAGCGCCGTATTATTTTCAGTATTATTTTCACACATATACAATGCAAAAGTATCCAGAGGATTATTATATTCTATCTGATACCCGAGATAGAACGTATTATTAACAATTACAACCGAATCAAATTCAATGAAATTCATTTCACCCTGCACTAAATCCACACATAATACTTCTTTTTTAAAAACTGCCTGATCAGGTTCGGTATCACCATTCCACAGGTTGATAATAATTTTGGAGGTGCTGGCAGAATAGCGGAGCTTTGCTATGTTTAAAAATAATCCAAACAGATTTTTTCTTCCTGATATATTAAATTTTTCTGCAAAAAGCTGAATTGAATCGGAGTTGTGACCTGACAGATATCCCCATTCCAGGTTACCTTCCATTAATACTAAATTATCGCCTTCATTTATATTTGATATTGTATCACCTGTCTCCCATATTGATTCAAAAGGATCAAATCCATCAATATTTAAGTCACCTGAATTTGATGGATCAAGCCAGTATTTTAATTGTTGAGATTTATCCTGATAATCATCCCATGAATGATATAACTTTTGATAATAATCATTCACGGACAACTGGCAATTAGCATCACCGCCGGTTAATGTACCTATAATTTCTCCGTTCTGATTGAATAAAGGGCCTCCTGAAGAACCTTTCTCGGTTGTACCCATTTCCCAGTCACTTATAAGCCAGTGTGTATTAACATCGTATCCTTCACCATAATCGGCAGTTGTCGCCTCATCATAATCGACAGCTATCTTTTTTACATCACCCTTTGGATGATGAATGGAGTATGAATTTTCAGGTGCTATGTTTGAGCTGTTCCATCCGGCAAAAAAAGGCCTGTAATTAAAGGGCGGCTCAATCGTTAATTCAACAAGAGAGAAATCAAGTTTATTATCAGTTGTAGCGATAAGCCTGCTACCTGACAGGGATTTCAGAGCACTTCCATCAGGTCCGTTACAGTATGGGCTTTCATAATCAAAATAAAAAATAGCTGTTTCTGCAACAAAATTGGTACTTAAGCAGTGCTGAGCAGTTAAAACAAGCGGGCGGCCATTATTATTGGTATTATTTATCAAAACGCCGGTACATCTTTCATTTCCCAGGTAAATTATGCGACAGACCGAATACTTTGACTTCTGAATTTCCGAATTCTTTATACAATTTATATCCACGTTACATGATTCTGATGCTCCATACCATTCATCTTTGAGTCTGGACTCCTTCATAAAATCTTCATAGCCTATTCCAACCCTGGCAATTTTCAAAAGTCCCGGATTATTTATGAATGAAGGGACCTGCATCTCAATATAAATAATATCACCAGGGACAGGGGTAGTGGGAAGAATCCGGCCGGGTTTATTATTCTTATAAGTCAGGGCCCCGAGTATATATTCCTGTTTATAATCATAAATAAAAACCTTAACACCATTAAGCAACTCAAACTCGTTAAAAATAACATTTATTGAATGCGCACCTTTTGAATGAATTCCTAACCTCCATATCTTCATATCATTCTCAAGTGTATCCCATACCCCGTAATTCTGAAAATCATAATTCACCTCGAAGATTTGTGCAAATTCATCGGGTTTTAACCTTGAAAGCTGACTCCCTTTATCAGGTATTGTTACCTTATATGATTCACTAACTGTTAAATCAATTACAGGAACAGTTTTTGAACCGGGATAGAATAATTTTAAAGGTTTTCCCTTGTATTGAATCTGTGAATTAAGATATGGAATATATAACAATAATAATATCAAAATAAGTCTTAATCTATCCATCAGTCTCTTAATAGCCAAAGTGTTTCAGTATAAAAATATTATTAATTGATTTATTCTGTCTTTAATTTACCTGTTATATTTATTTTCCAAGCAGGCTTGTTCCCTTTCGCTATTAGCAAAGATAAATTTTTATATAAACAAACCTGCATATTTTTCAGACACCTTTATCCAGTTATATCGGGTTCTGGCTATCTTTTCCATATTTATTCTGTTTTCATCTAATGCTGGTTTGTTAACCTCTTTTAATATTTTAACCAGCTCTTCCTGACCTTTAAAATAAATAGCTTTATCCATTGTTGTTATTCTGTTATATATTATATCATATGCTATTACTGGTTTCCCGGCATACATAGCTTCAACAAGAGATGGATTAGTACCTCCTGCACTGTTTCCGTGAACATATACTTCACAGCCCGAACGTAACAGGTTAAGCAAACCCGGTTCATAAATCGGGTCATATAGTAAGATATTGGGATAATGGATATATTTTTTATAGAGCCTGCGACTGTATCTATTATTATTCCAGTTACCTACAATAACAATACACTTTGACGGAACATTGGAAAAGGCATATAAAATAGTATGTATATTATTTTCAGGTTCAATCCTTGATACAGTAAGTGAATAAGGATAACTTAAATCTTTAAAACAGGTCTTAAGGTCAGTGCTGTCTGATAATACTAGTGAATGATCCCCTCCATATTCAATTAGCTGCGGCCTGTAACCATGTTTATTGTTAATATATTCTTTTATTGCTTTGTTATCAGCTATAATCTCATCGGAAAATTTTATTGCCATCAATTCAGATAATTTCAGAAATAACCGTGTAAAAGGATCCCATTTATCACGTTTCCATTCCATGCCATCAACATGAGTTATAATCTTTTTCCCGGAAAATAATTTAATAAAAGGGAGGAACAAACAGCCTGAGACGCCAAGAATTAAAAGTATATCAGCCTTTCTGGCAGCATGTATCATAGCTATTATATCATATATTATGCTTTGGAACCCGTTAGAATTTGCGGGAATATATACTAATTCAGCATAATTATAAGTTTTCATCCGCTCATGTTTACTATATAGTCTTTTGGAACAATAGACTACAAACCTGAATCTCGAATATAAATTGAGTACAAGATTTTGTGCCAATGTCTCAAACCCTCCATACCTTGCAGGTATTCCGGCTGAACCTATAATAGCAACCGTTTTCAAAATATATTAATTCTACTGTTTCAATTACCAAATTATAAATTTATTCTTTATAATAAAGGGTACAGCGTCCTTATTTAGCTATCCAATTCGTATATTTGTATACATTACAAATAGAATAATATGACTCTTGAAATAGGAGAACACAGCCTGGATAAATTCATCCTGGTAGGAGACAGGGTTCTGATAAAACCAAAATCACCGCAGGACAGGACTAAGACAGGGCTTTATCTGCCCCCCGGAGTACAGGAAAATGAGAAAATATACAGTGGTTTTGTGCTTAAAGTAGGTCCCGGATATCCTATTCCTGCAATTATTGAAGTTGATGAACCCTGGAAAAATAAAAGCGATGAAGTAAAATATGTCCCCCTGCAACCTAAAGAAGGTGATCTTGCAATATATATGCAAAAAAGCGGATGGGAAATAGAATTCAATAAGGAAAAGTATGTTATAGTGCCGCATTCAGCAATACTTATGCTTATAAGAGACGAGGATTTGTTCAAATAATTCATTTACTTTTGTTTAATTACATATAACCTCTTTATTCATGAAAAAGATATTAGGTATTATTTTCCCTCTATTTTTTATTCTTGGTTGCCAGAAGGAAAATGATAAAGAACTCTGTCCGGATTGCTCCGATAACGACAGTATTATCGGGGATATTATTGCACATTATATGCTTGACGGAAATGCCCGTGACACAAGTGTGAATGGTATAGATGGCTCACTTTACGGCAATCCTGAAATAACAAGTGACCGGTATAATAATCCTAACAGTGCTCTTCATTTTGACGGTGTAGATGATTTTATATCAGCTGAAATAGGAAATCATGATCCAATAGCAATATCATTATGGTTTGCGCATAGAAATAATGAAATCGGCAAAGCCTATGTGATTTTTGATTATGGAGAAAATGCTTTTAGAAGTGAAGTGGATATGACATCCGGTGCAACAAAAACGTATTGTTATATTAATGATACTAATCTAATTGAAATGCGCAGTCCTAAAATGGCTTTTAGCAATAGTATGGCCTGGCATCACCTGTATATTGATTCGGGGAGTGATACGATAAGTCCCAGAATGTATATAGATGGTATGCTGGAGGGAATGCTTGAAGAAAAGCAGTCTTTAAACTTAATTAGCAGTCTGATTTATATCGGACGGGCTTTTAGCGATACGTTTACACAGGCTTCATATTTTGATGGTAAAATAGATGACATAATAATTTATAACCGCGTTCTTAATGAAGAAGAAATTGATTCTCTTTTTGGTAATTATATTATCGGTTATTAAATAATAACAGATAATGAAAAAGAAAACTATTTTAATTATAACCGGAATATTGCTGACAGGAATAATAGTCTTTATATCTGTTTTTTTCACAAGCACCGGATTCAGAGAAAAATTTATAAGTACCATTTTCAAGTCGCATAAAAGCCTGGTAAACAGCAAGCCTGATTTTGTTTTTGAAGCAACTGAATTATATAATTATTACGAAACAAATGAAATAGAATCAGACTCTCTGTATATTGATAAAATAATCCGGGTTTCAGGTCATTTAGCGGAAGTTATTAAGGAAGAAGACGGAAAGTATACCCTGATACTAAGAGATGACATGGCATTCTCTGGTATAAATTGCTCAATGGACCGGGAATCTGACGATAATATTAAAGAACTTAAAGCTGGAGATACTGTTACTGTTAAAGGTATTTGCGCAGGTATACTGCTGGATGTTATATTAACGAGGTGTGTTGTAATTAAGTAGTAAAATTAAAATGACAGGTTATTTGAGAAAATTTGTAGTGTGCTCATGTAACCGTAAATATTTATGATTTAAAAGGGGAAAAAATTCAAACAATAGTGAATGAAAATCAGAAATCCGGTGAATATATTTTTCAATGGAATGGTCTGAATGACAATGGGGAAAAAATGGCAGACGGTATTTATTTTTATAAGATAGATATTAACAATGATAATAATCAGTTTACACAAAGCCGGAAAATGCTGATGTTAAAGTAAGAAGATTTTAAAAATCCTGTACTATGAATAAATTATCATCAATTGGAATATTATTTATATTAATTTATTTTAACCTTCCTTCCAATGGCCAACCTATATGGGGAAGACTTGCCAATCCGGGATTTGAAAATGAACCGGTTAAAAGTGCATATTTTTTTACAGGAAACTGGAAAAATGGTGTAAAGTTTTATGAGTTTGACGGTATACCCAATACGGGGCTGTATACTATTCACCCTTCTGATGCCCGGCACCTGGGATGGTCCGAGAGTGTCGCAAACCGGGAATTCGCTGTTAACACTTTAGTACTTGCGGGAGTTAATGTAATTAATATGTCATACTGGGGGCCTCCCGGAACAGATAACTGGGCATACTGGGCTCCAATGCAAACTTCAGCCTATTCGCATAATGAACTTTTTGATATTGCCGTAAATAAAAATATTCTCATTGCACCCTATATTGAATCCTATGCTGCAACAGACAGTTCGCCCGGATTTTCGTTTATGGATTGTTTTCCCGGCACAACGCAGGATCCGGCCCCTGAACTTATTGCACTTATAGAAGACCTGATAGACAGGTATCTTGTAAATCCTGAAAATGCTGCATGGCCTGATAAATGGGCACAGATATATGATCAGTCAGGTGAAAAAAGATATCTGATTTCCATTATCCATGTTGCCTCTAACCAGGATGCAATGACTCACCAGGTTTTTGCCCAGGGTTTTGATAATGTTGCCGAAAAGGTTTTTGACGATACTGGTGTTCTTATCGGATTTGCCATAGATGCATTACCTCCAACAGGGACATATGCCCCTGGATTTTTTAAGCCCTCAGCTTCAAAAACAGGTCCGGTGCTTGCTAATAAGTCATCAATTCTTGCAGTCCAGTGTTTTATCCCGGAAATATGGACAGGAGTGAGCGATGAAGATTCTCTTATTAGCTGGAAATACCAGTTTTCATCAGAGTGGATTAATACGGGAATCCCTTTTATCCAGGATATATCACCCGGGTACGACGCTCACATAGTCTTTCCCGGATCCCCGGTTTACGGAAATAATAACGATTGGAGGGATGGATTGAGCCAGTTAATCAACAACCTGGAAAGGGAGTCAATAACATTTAACACATGGAATGGTTATACCGAGGGATTTGCCGGTGTGCCGACACTTCAATACGGAGATGCCACCTATTACTGGATTTGCGGTTTATTCTCAGGTATTTGTGATGATACGGTTTCCAGCTTACCTGCCCTGGAAGATTATGAGCAGTTATATCTCCTTCAGAATTTTCCGAATCCGTTTTATAACTCAACTGTAATTCGCTATAATCTGGCTGCCGGATCACAAATAAACTTAAAAGTATATGATGCTTACGGAAATGAAATTGAGAATATTGAAAACACGTTTAAGTCTGCAGGAACATATGAAACCTGCTGGACTCCCAACGGGCTCGCCAGCGGCTTATATATTATACGTCTGGAGACTGACAGGTATAATATTATTAAGAAAGCGCTATATATCAAATAACTTTAAAGAATCTATCAGCAAGTAAAGATATGCCGATTGTCTGATTCTTAATATTTGATCAATAGCCCCTCAAAACATGCATTAACATAATTTAAGATTTATTTCAGTGCCTGTCTTCTTTTTTTACCTATTTTCATGAAATAAATCTTTGGTTTTTAAGTTTAGTATTTAGAGTATTTGTTTTTAATGGCCAGACTCCTTATATCATTAATTTTTTCGCTTACTGTATTATCCGGGATATATAGCCAGAAACGTACATACAATACTACTAAAATTACCACCGAACCTCCGCATGTAGACGGGATCTTTAATGAAAAGGTATGGGATACTGTTGAATGGAGCGGAGACTTTATCCAGAGAATACCTTACGAGAATAAGCCCCCAACCCAGCAGACACAATTTAAAATATTATATGACGATGAAAACCTGTACATAGCTATCAGGTGTTTTGACACATCACCTGACAGTATTGTAAAACGTATGTCCAGGCGTGATGGATTTGACGGCGACTGGGTAGAAGTTAATATTGACAGCTACCATGATTTACGGACCGCCTTTTCATTTACCGTAACTGCAGCAGGAGTTAAGGGTGATGAAGCAATAACCAGTGATAACGACTGGGATTCAAGCTGGGATCCTGTGTGGTATGTTAAAACAGGTATTGATGACCTGGGGTGGACTGCCGAAATACGCATTCCTTTGACCCAGCTGCGCTTCAGCAAGCAGGATGAATATGTATGGGGTTTTCAGGTTAACAGGAGATTATACAGGGAAGAAGAAATGTCAAGCTGGGTGTTCATTTCACCCAATGCAACAGGCTGGGTACATCACTTTGGTGAATTACACGGCATAAAAAACATTAAGCCCCAAAAACAAAAAGATATTGTTCCTTATATAGTCGGACGTTACGAACATTATGAAAAAGAAGACGGTAATCCTTTTGCCGAGGGAAAAGATTTATTTGGCACCTTGGGAGTAGACGGTAAGATAGGTGTAACCAATAACCTGACACTTGATTTTAGTGTTAATCCCGATTTCGGACAGGTTGAAGCAGATCCTTCAGAGGTTAACCTCACTACCTTTGAAACAAAATTTCAGGAAAAGCGACCCTTTTTTATTGAAGGAAATAATATACTTAGCCTCAGACTAACAGGCGGAGACGGCCCCTTAGCAAATGATAATCTGTTCTATTCAAGGAGAATAGGAAAACTCCCGGAAAGGGAGTTGGAACTTGAAGATGGTGAATATGCAAACACACCTGAAAATACTACCATTTTAGGGGCTTTTAAGCTCACCGGGAAAACACCCAAGGGTTGGTCAATAGGTGTTATGGAAAGTGTGACCGACAGGGAAAAAGCTGAAGTGGATATGGAAGGGCAGCGAAGAAAAGAAGAAATAGAACCTTTAACCAGTTATTTTGCAGGCAGGATTCAGAAAGATATGAATAATACAAATACCAGGATTGGCGCCATGTTTACTGCCACAAACCGCGATCTTTCGGATATTAAGCTGGAAAATACCATGCACCGGTCAGTTTATACAGGAGGTGTTAATTTCAATCATCAATGGAAAGACAAAACATACTATTTCAATTTTTCAACAGTATTCAGTCATATTCGTGGCAGTGAAAAAGCTATATATGAAACCCAGACATCTGCTCCGCATTTCTTTCAAAGGGATGATGCCCCTCATTTGAAAGCTGATTCCACTCTAACGAGTTTAAGCGGTATTGGAGGTACCATTGAATACGGAAGAGCAGGTAATAGCAAATGGTTGTATACTACATGGATAACCTGGCGGTCACCTGGTTTAAATGTCAATGATATAGGTTATCTCAGGCGAAACGATGAAATACAACAGATTATATGGGTCGGATTCAGACAGAGGGAGCCATTCAGCATATTCAGAAGTTTTAGTCTGAATCTTAATCAATATTCCGGTTTTACCTTTGGCGCGGAAAAAAGATATCTTGGAGGTAATGTTAATGCTCACTGGACATTCAAGAATTTTTGGAATATGGGTGGCGGCCTTTCCAGGGATGCAAAATCTATTTCAACTGAAACACTCAGAGGCGGACCATCATTATTGAATGACGGAAGTATTAACATATGGTCATATATTAATACCGATTACCATAAGAAAGTTCAGTTATATTTTGAATACTCATCATACATACTTGATCATAAAACGTCGGCTGGTCAATACTATTATTTTGGGGCAAATATACAGCTATCAGATGCTTTTCGCCTTTCAATCGGACCTTATGTTATGAAAAGAACCGATAATATTGCCTATGTAGACAATATTGATTACCTGGATGATATAAAATATGTAAGAGGGAAAATTAACCAGACAGAGACAAGCCTGACTATAAGATTAAATTATAATATAACTCCTGATTTTACTGTTCAGTATTATGGAATGCCTTTTATATCAGCTGGTAAATACCGTGACTTTAAATTCATAAACGACTCGAAGGCAGATGATATTAATGATCGTTATATACAGTACACCGAAAACCAGGTAACATTTAACAGCGACGACAATATTTACGAAATTGATGAAGATATCAATGGTATTACTGATTATTCATTTGATAATCCAAACTTTAATGTTTTTGATTTTAATTCGAACCTTGTCGTGCGCTGGGAATATTTACCCGGTTCAACATTATACCTGGTATGGTCTCAAAGAAGAAACGACAGCAGGTCTGATGGCAGTTTTGCATTCTGGAGTGATGCAAAGGATCTTTTCAAAACCTCCCCTTATGATATCTTTCTGATTAAACTTTCTTACCGTTTCGCATTATAGAATATCATATTTTAATATTAATTTGTATTAACTATATTTGTTTAACTGATTTTTATTGATATACATTTCTTTACATATATTTATTTAAATAAAAAGGCAATATTCGTATTTAAACCCTGGACTATTCTTAAAAGCCAACTTTATGAAAAAGAAAAAAAATCCCAAAAAAACGAAAAAGGAGAACAGGAGCATAAAAGAAAAGTCAGATATAGACAACGAGTTTAAACATATAGAACCTGAAGAAAAAGATCAGAGAACAATAAGCAATAAATTTTACAATAAGGAGCTGGTTAAACTTCAGATTGAACTGGTAAAGCTTCAGGAATGGATCAAGACAAAAAGGCTGAAAGTTGTAGTAATCTTTGAAGGCAGGGATGCTGCCGGCAAGGGAGGTGTAATTAAGCGTATTAATCAGAGGTTAAATCCGCGAATATGCCGTGTTGTGGCCCTTGGAACACCAACAGAGAGGGAAAAGACACAGTGGTATTTTCAGCGCTATATTCCGCACCTGCCTGCAAGCGGGGAAATGGTATTATTCGATCGCAGCTGGTATAACCGGGCCGGGGTTGAACATGTTATGGGATTCTGTACTGACAATGAATACCAAGAGTTTCTTCGTACATGCCCTGAATTTGAGCGCATGCTTATACGTTCAGGAATAATTCTGATTAAATACTGGTTCTCTGTATCAGATGAGGAGCAGGAAAGACGTTTTAAAGCCAGGATCGACGACCGGACAAAGAGGTGGAAGCTAAGTCCTATGGATATGGCATCACGGGAAAAGTGGGTCCAATACTCCGAGGCAAAAGACGAAATGTTCAAATATACTGACATTAAACAAGCGCCTTGGTATGTTGTACCTGCAGACAATAAGAAACGTGCCCGGCTAAACTGTATCAGCCACCTTCTGAGTCTTATACCCTATAAAGACCTCACTCCCAAGCCTATGAAACTTCCTCCCCGTCAGGAAAGGGAAGGGTATGTAAGACCACCGATAACAGATCAGACTTTTGTACCAGAGGTATATTAATAAGCAAACTGCCTTCCAACCCTTATGAATAGGACAATACGGACCTTTAGTATAAACGCAGACTATACAATTAGTCCGCGTACGTTATACATGAAACCTTCACAAGTTTGATTTTAAGCTCTATATTTATTATCTTTAGTAAAGATTGAGTTTATAACAGGTATAATCAAAAGTAAGCAAACAATAACGAAAATAGCAGAAGTATTTATTTTCCAGGTACTGAAATATAACATTTTAAGTTATATGATTAATCTGCATTAAAAATTCAATATAATAAATATGGCTCGATCAACAAAAAAGAAAGGAAAAAGTAAGACATCCGGTAAAAAAGCGCCTCCACCCTCCCCCAAGTTAAAATGGATAAGCACCAGATTACTTGATGATGTTTTTACTGATGAAGTCAGTCTTTTTAAGCCTCATTTTAAAGTTGATTATGAAGCATATCTTCAAAGGTTATGGGATTCAAATCCTGAAATTTATGAGATCCTCAGACATGCAACCGAACTTGAGAAGGCACGTGAAGGTTTATACGACTATCTCGAACGGGCAGAAAGGAAAGTTTTTGCAGTTGACAATGATCTTCATATTCTTGAAAAGTCAACAGTTAGGGAGTGTATTCGAGTATTCAGAAGTCTTATAGGTCCGATTAATGAATTTCGTACAGAGTTTTCAGCCCTGGATAGTCTCTGGCAACTGGCGAAAAATAAGAGAAGCAAGCTAAAAAGTAACATATCAGTAGGTTTTATTCTTGAATTTATAAATCTTTTCCGTGGAGTAACAGGCAAATCAAATATATATCTTGAAAATGTACAGGTAAAAAAAGGGATTCCTGAGTTCTTAAAGATGAAAGGGAAAAAAGCCGCATCAGTAAGAATGGAAATACTGGATGATTTGGGAATCATGATTCAAAAATATTTTAAGAAATATCCTTCAGGGCTCGAACAGGAAGTAGTTGGCTGGCGTTCAGAAAACCGGACAAAGATTTTACGCTATTTTAAAGCTTCAAAGAATGACTGGAATGATTACAAATGGCATCTTAAAAATGTTATTAAGGATGCAAGGCCTCTGTTAGAACTTATTGAGCTTTCAAATGAACAAAAGGAAGCAGTGAATAAAGCTGTTAAGAATAAAATAGCTTTTGGCATTACTCCATATTATTTAAGCCTGATAGATACAAGGAGTTCAATAGGATATGATCATGCAGTCAGGGCCCAGGTTATTCCTTCAGGAGAATATGTGGACAAAATGATTGAAGAGAGGGGCGATCGTGCTATCTCATTCGATTTTATGGGTGAACATGATACTTCACCTGTTGATCTTATTACACGGCGATATCCAATGATTGCTATTATTAAACCCTTTAATACCTGTTCACAAATTTGCGTTTACTGCCAGCGTAACTGGGAAATTGAAAGGGTTCTCGAGCCAACAGCCTTGGCTACAAGAAAACAAGTAAGTGAGGCCTTTACCTGGTTTGACAAACATAAAAGTATTGGTGACGTTCTTGTTACAGGGGGGGATCCGCTTGTAATGAAAGATACCCAAATCCAGAAAATACTTGAAGGTCTTGCCACTAAAAGTCACATTTACAGAATCAGGATTGGTACCAGAACACCGGTTGTACTGCCAATGCGTTTTACAGATGATTTGATAAAATTGATTTCACAGTATCACCAGCCTCCGAAACTCGAAATTGCATTAGTAACGCACTATGAACACTCTTACGAGATAACCCCCGAGTCGATGGATGCTGTCCAAAAATTACGTAAGGCGAGAATAAGCGTATATAATCAGCAGGTTTTTACAGTTGAAAACTCCAGACGATTTGAAACGGCAAAACTCAGAAAAGACCTGAAGTCCATTGGTGTTGATCCTTACTATACATTTAACATGAAAGGTAAGGAAGAAACAAGCAAATATATGGTTCCTATAGCAAGAATTTTACAGGAAAGGAAAGAAGAGGCGCGTCTGTTACCTGGTCTTGACCGCACGGATGAACCGGTATTTAATGTGCCGAAGCTTGGTAAAAATCATCTTCGTGCTGGCCAGGATCGCAGGTTAGTTATGATCCTGCCTGATGGATCACGAGTCTATGAGTTCCACCCCTGGGAAAAAAACATTACCCCCATTCCTCCTTTTAATTATGTAGATGTTCCTATATACGATTACCTTGAGGAGCTTGCTGCACGCGGCGAAAATATAAGAGACTACAGGACTATATGGTTCTATTATTAAAATAAGAAGTCACAAGGAGTCACGCAAAAAACTTACTGCTATTGACAAATGTGATTTATTATTGTAACTTGCATAAAAAAAAAACATGAAAACAAACCTGTCAACTTTATTAACAATGACTTTAATTGTTGTTGTAATATCATGCCAGAAGCCGGTGAAAGACAAAATCATACCGGTCACAACTGATTCAGAAAAAGCCAGGGAGTATTATGACCAGGCCAGTAAAGAACTTGATGCCTTTCACCTGAAGGCGACCCGATCTTTACTAACAAAAGCTATCGAAGAAGACTCCTGCTTTTTTATGTCATATTACGATCTTGCTACCTGGGCTTTATATTTTGGAAACATTGATACTTTTAAAGAGCTTGCATCAAAAGCACTGGCTTGTGAGATAAAACTCAGTAAGGGTGAACAGATACTTAAGGAAGCGTTGCAAAAATTATACGAGGATCCGAAAGCAGATGTATCTGAACTTGGAGTCCGTTTAGTTGACCTCTACCCGAATGATGTTAAGTCATATCTTAATCATAATTTCTTTCTGTATATTGCCGGGAATAATGAGGATGCTGTTATTACCCTGAATAAGGCTTTAGAGATTGCCGAAAAACCTGCTCCAGTTTATAATAGCCTGGGTTATACCTATATGAGTCTTAATAAATTTGAAGAAGCAAAGAATGCTTTTGACAAATACATTGAACTGGAACCAGATAATCCCAATCCTTATGATTCCAAGGGAGACTATTTTATGGCTGTAAAAGACTATGAAAAGGCTTATGAAAGTTATATGAAAGCAGGTGAAATGGATAGTACATGGACACTTTCACATGATAAAGCACTTAAGGCAAAAGCCATACTTGATAGTCTGAATAGCATTGAGGTGATTTCAATGTAAGCAGAAATAAAGATCAGGAATAATATTTCTTGGATTATTTTTTAGTTCCTCTGGCTGGCATAATTCTTTTTGCCAACACGATTCTCATTGGCTAAATGGACATTCCTGCGCATTTTGTCCATTTAGAGTCTATAACTTCGGGTATCCTGGTTGAAGTCATAAAAATAAATTTATGCCGGGAATTTTAAACCATTTTAGTTCTTATCTGTTTCTCATTCTGGAACTCCCAAATTAAATCTGCATATGAAAAAAACTACAGCTGACAATACTTTTAATTACGAGGCTATTAATACCTTATTACACAGGAGAAGTGTAAGGGAATATGACAATAATGAAGTTAAAAAAGATATGCTGAATGTCATTTTACTGGCAGCGATGCATGCTCCTTCATATGAAAACAGGCAACCATGGCATTTTATGGTAGTTACTGATGAACTTATGCTAAATTTTCTAAAAGATAGTCTGCATGACAGTTTTAAAATTAATTCCAAAGCGATAATTATTGTCTGTGCTGACACAAAAAAAGACAACCAAAAAGGCTGGTGGATACAGGACTGCGCAGCAGCCACACAAAATATTTTATTAGCTGTTCACAGCCTTGGACTGGTTTCAACCTGGTATGGTTTGCATCCGATAAAACATCTCAAAGAATTACTAAAAAGGAAACTGAATCTCCCAAAGAATATCCAGCCTTTTTCGTTAATAACACTTGGTTATCCCAAAAATAAAGTAAGCAATGATTTAATTCCTTCAAGGTTTGTTCAAGAAAAAGTTCATTTTAACGGATGGTAATCCATATAACATAATAAGTAAAGAAAATACAACAAGATTTAAGATGAATTTAAATAATACATATGTATATTTGTTTTTAAATTAAAATAATTCGATAAATAAATGTGGGGTGCCTGAATATTACAGGCTGAGATCATACCCGGTGAACCTGATCCGGATAATACCGGCGTAGGGAATACTGAAAAGCCTTTTTTATTAAACTCGCCTGTATATTTCAGAAGTCAAAGCATCTTATAAGTTTTTTATTAATTAATAAGTGTTTCAACATGTTAAATAGTTATATGTCGGACTTTAATTATTTGTAATATGAAAGAAAAAATATGGCCTCTTATTAAGAATATCAGGGAAAAATCGCCCCTGGTACATAACATTACTAATTATGTAGTAATGAATAATACTGCCAACGCATTGTTGGCTATAGGTGCATCACCTGTGATGGCTCATGCTGAAGATGAAGTACAGGATATGGTTAAAATCGCTGATTCACTGGTTATTAATATAGGTACACTCAGTGAAAAATGGGTAAATGCCATGCATCTGGCCCTGAAACAGGCTAACAGTATGAAAAAGCCAACAGTACTTGATCCTGTAGGCGCCGGAGCTACTCCTTACAGGAACCGGACAACAGCAGATTTGCTAAAGACCGGTACTTTTAGTGCAATAAGAGGAAATGCCTCTGAAATTATGGCACTGGAGTCCACTGCATACCAGACAAAAGGAGTTGACAGTATATATACATCGGAAAATGCTGTTAAGGCCGGTCAGAACCTTAATAAAAAATCCGGAAGTGTAATATGTATAAGTGGAGCTGTTGATTATGTCATATCATCAAATCAAATAATCAAAATTATGAACGGCCATCCTTTAATGGGAAGAGTAACAGGCATGGGATGTATAGCAACTGCACTGATTGGAGCTTTTATAGCCGTGGAAGAAAACACAGTACTTGCAGTATCTGGTGCAATGGCGTTAATGAGCATAGCAGGTGAATTGGCAGTTACCCGGTCAGATGGGCCTGGCAGCCTGCACATGCATTTTCTTGATAAATTATATAATATAACCGAAGAGGAATTTATGCAAACAGTAAAAATTGAATCAAATAATGTATGAATTATACCTGGTTACCGATGAAAAAGCCAGCCGGGGACGGAATATAATTGACATTGTAAAACATGCACTGAGAGGCGGTGTAACTATTGTCCAGTTGCGGGAAAAGGAATTAAATACACGCCAGTTCGTTGAAAGGGCTGCCAGGCTGAAAAAGATCTTAGATCCATATAATGTTCCTCTTATAATAAATGACAGGGTTGACATTGCACTGGCTGTAGGTGCAGATGGTGTACATATAGGTCAGAGTGACATGCCTTTAGATCTGGTTAAAAAGATAGTACCTGGCAACATGATAATTGGACTGTCAGTTGAAACTATACAACAAGTAAGGGAAGCAGAAGACCTGGAGGTTGATTATCTGGGTATCAGTCCTGTTTTTTCAACACCTACAAAAACCGACTTTGATGAAAAACCTTGGGGACTGGAAGGTTTGAGAGAAGCAAGAAAAATTTCAAAACATATAATTGTTGGCATAGGAGGAATCAATGCAGATAATGCCGAAGATGTAATTAAAACAGGAGCAGACGGTATTGCCGTTGTGTCCGGCATTTGTTCAGCTGATGATCCTGAAACTGCTTCACGTGAATTAATAAAAATTGTTAGAAATTCAAAACTGAAAAAATGACAAAACTATCAACAATAGGAGAATTTGGCCTTATAAACAGGATCAGGAAGAATTTCACACAAGGGCTTCCCCCTGAAATAACGGGCATAGGTGACGACTGTGCAATAATACCATTTAATGATAAAGAAGCATTGCTCGTTACTACGGATATGTTGATTGAAGACCAGCACTTCTTAAAAAAAAGAATATCCCCCTATGAGCTCGGTTATAAGTCATTGGCAGTAAATCTAAGTGATATAGCAGCAATGGGAGGAACACCTGAAAATGCATTTTTATCATTAGGTATTCCTGTAACAACTGAAATAAAATGGATGGATGAATTCTTCAGAGGGTTGAAATATCTGGCAGATAAATCAAATATTTTTTTACTTGGCGGTGATATAAGCAAATCCGATAGCAAGCTGATTATTAATATTGCAGTTACCGGAAAAGCTGACAAAAGTAAAATCAAGAAGAGAAATACCGCAAAACCGGGTGATATTATCTGTGTAACAGATTTTGTTGGGGATTCGGGAGGAGGATTGAAAGCCCTGTTGAGTAACCTGCCGGCAAATAAAGATATTAAATACCTTATTAGCAGGCATCATTTGCCTGTCCCCAATCTTGATGAAGGAAAATGGCTGTCAGAGCTTCCGGGAGTCCATGCAATGATAGATGTGTCAGATGGTATTGAATCTGATATTCACCGGATAATGGAAAGTTCAGATGTCGGTGCTGAAATAGATCTGAATAAGATTCCTGTGTCTGAAACTTTGCTAAAAGTTTCAGAAAAATATAACTGGAACAAATATGAAATTGCTATTAACGGCGGAGAAGATTACTGTCTAATGCTGACTGTCGAAAATCATCAGTTTGAATATATAAAAAACAACTTCAGTACACATTTCAGCAAACCGTTATTTCCTGTAGGAAAAATAACGAATAACATTGGGATTCTGAACTTCAAACTGAACAAAAAGAATATTGACTTTTCAAAGCACGGATTTGATCATTTTAAAGATAATTAGATTCAAAACCAGATAGCAGCTTCTTCAGGTATAGGTAAATAATAGTTTTCCTTAGTAACCGGATATTCCGGAGGTCCGGTTTCGCCAGGGTGCCTTAGCTCAGGTAATTTTTCCGCCATTTCCAGGCGCAATAAATCAAACCATCGTCCTTCCATTTCACCGCAAAATTCCCAGGCTCTCTCCTGCACCACTGAATCGGCAAATTGTTCTGCTGATAAACCCGGACTTAAATCGTATTCTGAAGACGAAAATATATCCACCTTGTTTGCCCTGCGCCTGACCATATTAACCGCTTCGTATGCAGAAGCATCAAGCTGGCCCGAACGGGTTTTGGCTTCGGCATAAGTCAGTAAGACATGGGGATAGCGAAAAATGTACAGGCTTTTATTCTGGTCGTTGACTTTCTCACTTTTGTTTATAATATTATAACAGTGATTCCCTCCGAGCGGAAAACGGCCCGGAATATAGTGTTTCAGATAACCTATATTATCTCCGAAACCTATAGTATCATAATAGTGGTCGAAGTAAACACTATCTGTTATGACCGGACCCCAGTTTTCGGGATCGAATGAAAAATCCTCTGTGTCATAATGATATCCTGTTAAGCGGTTCATAAAAGTAACATTCCTGCGATAGCTTCGCGGAAAATTATTATAAAAATTGACCTCGGAAATCATCGTTTTCAATTCGAACCAGTATATGTCCAAAGGCTCAGTTATACTGTATCGAAAAGACAGATAGTAATCCAGGTAATAAAACAACGAAAAAACAGATTCCTTATTACAATTGTTTAATCCGCTCCAGACATCCTCATAATCAGGAAGTAATCCGTATCCAAAAAAACCGGCGCTGTCTATTACTTCACCGGCAAATCTGGCTGCCTGCATATATTTTGAATTATCTTTTAAAGGATATCCTGCCATGAATAAATATACTTCTGCCAGTAATGCTTTAGCGGTTCCCCTGTGAGGTGTAACATACATAACCCTGGAACCGGTATTGTTTTCAGGAAGGATTTTCACTGCCATCAACAAATCATCTTCTATAACCCGGTATATTTCTTCAGGCCCGGAACAGGGTAATGTATAATCAACATCAACACCTGTCACCAAAGGACCCTTTCCAAAAAGACGCACCAGTTTGAAAAAGCAGTAAGCCCTTACAAAATAAGCCTCTCCTACACAAGTATAAAACCGTTTTTCCAATTTCCCGGTTTCATACTGATCTATTATGTTGTTTGCAGAGATAATTGTAATGTATATATATTGCCATAAAAGCAATAGTTTTTCTTCATAGGTATAGTTCCAACTTAGTTCAGGACTTGGAGATATTTCTGTCCTGAAAATAAATCTTCCCTCATCATCTACAGCGTAGCTGCTGTTACAACTAAATGAAGTTCTGTTTTCATAATAGATATAAGTTATGTCGTCTCCGTTTACTATTTGAGTGAAATAAAATGCCTGCGCCATCCTTGCCAGGCGATTGTACATGCCAATTAATGCCTCCGCCATGCTGTTTTTATCCGATAAATCGGATAAATCAGCATCACTTTCGTGAAATATCTTTTCACAGCTAAAAAGTGAGAATAATATAAATATTATAAATATTTTACGCATAGTTAAAACGTTAAATTTATACTTGCATAAATTGCTTTTGGTATAGGATAGGCTCCCCTGTCAACTGCAAAATCTGAAAAAGAATTATCTGTATAAATAGTGGTTTCAGGATCGTATCCTTTAAATTTTGTAAAGGTTATTAAGTTTTCAAGACTTAATGAGAATTTCATATTAATATAATTATAAAAAAGCTTTTTGGGGGAATATGAAAATGTTAAGCTCTTCAACCTGACAAAACCGGCATCTTCAACAAAATATGATGACTCATAAAAATATGGGCTCCTGATAACACCAATAGTATCATAAATTAACTGATTAATTTCGGAATTGGTCCCAGTGATATATGATGCTGCCCTTGTTGCATTGTATTTTTCAACGCCTGCTACACCGTACCATAACATGTCAACTGAAAAGTTCTTATAAACGAATGAGCTATAAAAGTTCCATGAAAAATCAGGAAGAGAATTACCAATTACAACTTTATCGTTTACATCCAGAGCCCTTCTGATTATTGTATCTGCATTTAAAAATTTGCCACCTAATATTTTTACATATTCTGTCAGCCTGGCCTGTTTGTCTTCTTCAGTATATTTCCCCAGATATTTATAACCATTTATATTTCCCAGATTACCATTTTTGGAAATTATAAAATCAGGAAAAAGTATATCAGTATCAATCAATAAAATCGTATCCTGTATATCGAGTTTTCTGATTTTCTGGTTATTAAATGAAATATTTACACGGGAATACCATAAGAATTTTAATGTTTTAACAGGTATAAGTTCGAGGCCAAGGTCTATACCTTTGTTTTCCAGTTCTCCTATATTAAGGAATAAATGTCCTCCTCCGTAATGAACGGGTATTTCACGATTAATTATCAGGTCAGAATTTACTTTATGGAAATAGCTGCCTGCCAGTTTTAGCCTCTGGTTAAAAAGAGAAGTTCTAATCCCAAAATTTATTTCGGTAATTTCTTCATGTTTCAAATGATGATTTGCCAGTTGATCAATTGCATAACCAACCAGATTTGTGTCAATGTACGTATATCCTTTTTCTACATAAAGATCATTAGATAAAGCATTTAAAGGGTAATTTCCCGATGCTCCGTAATTTGCATAAACATTAAACTCATTTAACCATTTAAGGTTCAACCACGGTTCCTTTGCTATGGCCCAATTTATGGCAACAGAAGGGAAAATATCCTTAAGTTTAACATAATTACCCTCTTTCAGGTGATCGTAATTTACTGCTAAAGAAATGCTATATCGATATTTGAAAGAATAATTTAAGTGGCTAACATATGAGTTTATTGATCTGATAACGGCTCCATTTAATCCGTGAATTGCCATAGTACCTTTTGATAATTCACCTGCCGCATCAAAAGGAATACCGAATTCTTTATATGGATAATTCATTGAATCGATATTCCAGTATACATTATCTGTATAAGATTTTATGCCTGCAATAAATCTGAAAGAATGATCCTGAAATTCTTTATTATATGACAAATTATACTGATGATTAAAGACAAGATAGTTTTCATCACTTTCAATATACTTTGGAAGCGGGCCGTGATCATAATTTTTCTGATTCAGAATATAATGCTGGTTTCTTTTGGAAAAAGACGAAGAAAAATTAAAGTTGATATTATCTTTAATACGGTAATTAACAAATAGATGAGCAGAATATATTGAAATGTCCTGTTGTTTGGTAACATTATTAATATAATCATTGGGATCATAAGCATATTCCAAAGGAGTGTATTCAATATAATTTGTCAATAACACAGTGTCAATATCTGTAAGAACCTTACGATATAGAGAGTCCGGAATATCATGCAGGCATGGGGGTTTATTTATACCGGCATATAGAAGTTCGTTTCCAAGATAATTATCAAGATTATTGTTATTCTCCTGATAACTGTATTTCAACGATAATTCCGCATTAAGATTCTTACTAATTTTTCTTCCCAGATTCGCTGAAAAGGTCATTTTATCATAAGATGAATGTTTTACAATACCCTCATGTGAATAGTAATTTGCCGACAGGTAATAATTAGTTTTAATTTTTGTTCCTGAGGCCGATAATTGGTATTCTGTTACCATTCCGTCCTGAAAAAACACATCCTGCCAGTCAATACTCTCTAGTGAATCTGTATATTCAGGATAATATTTTCTTATATATACTTGATTAATACTTTGGCTCGAATCCATTGAGGCAAGATAATCTTCGGTATTCATTAAATCGTACATGTTTGTAAACCTCTGAAAACCAACTTTTGATTCAAAGTTTATTTCATTCTTTCCTCCTCCTCTTCTGGTGTCTATAATAATTACACCGCTACCTCCCTGATACCCATATAAGGCAGTTGATGAAGCATCCTTCAACACCGTAATGTTCTCAATATCATTAACATTTAAATGTGTAACGCCAAGTGTTTTTAAATTAACGTTGGGTATTTGTACCCCGTCAACCACATATAAGGGATCATCACTGGCAAATAACGAGTTTAATCCCCTCACCCTGATTTTTACATGATCGCCAGGGGCCCCCGATGTTTTGGTAGCCCAGATTCCCGATAACCTTGCATGTAATATATCCGATACATTATTTATGTTCTCCAGTTGTATTTCTTTTAAGCCTATCTTCTGTATAGACCTTCCTTTTTCCATGTTTCCGAAAAACTGCCTTTGGGCTGATATTCTTACCTCTTCAATTTCTTTTTCACTTTGGTCCATATGTATATCCACATTCACATCACTATAAAGATTGACAGGTATTTCCCGGATTTCGTATCCCATATAACTATATATTATGATATACTGCCCCGGAGGAAGATTAAGTATATACTTGCCGTTATTATCGGATACGCATCCTTTCAGGCTTTCTTTCACATATACATTCACGGCTATCATTGCTTCCCCCGACTGGTTATCAGTTACCATGCCACTTAACCGGTATTTCTTCTCCAGTTTCCGTTTCTTAAGAATTATATGTTTATTTATTATTGTATATTCAACCGGCAATTGATTTGTTATTATTTCCAGCAGTTCATTTAAAGAATATTCTGTCTTACTGATATTTATCTTGCCTTCAACAGGAAGCTCATTCTTATTGTAAGTCAGATTCACTCCTTCTGTTTCACTGAGTACTTCAAGTATTTCGTCCAGGGTATATATTTTTACTTCGAGATAAATAATTTTATCCGGAATTTTTGCCTGTTTTTGTCCTGATACGAAAACAGGAAATAAGCAGAAAATTATTGTAATTATAAAATTACTCTTTACCATTTCACTGAAATTTAATTACTTAACTTAATCGTAAATATCAGATTTTCTCCCTCCCCTGCCTTAATAAATTTCACATCCAGTGTTAATTCTATGACTTTCAATGTTTCTTCCAGCAGCGCATTATTAAATGAACCTGTAAAAACCAGGTCGTTTTCAGGAAGTTCACTGGTTAGAATATTTATGTGGTAATAATCGTTTAATGTCCTGCAAACATTTTTAAGGGTTGTATTATAGAATACCAGTTCACGTGTTTTCCATGATAAATAATTAATGTCAGGATTTTTTCTCTTTTCCAGTGTTTTGGTCGTTTTGTTATATATTCCCATGTCTCCGGATTCAAGAATAATCATGCCCGACCTTTTGAGAATTTTATAGAATGTCACCCTCCCTGTTTCAACTGTGACACTCACGGGTTTTTCTCCGGCTTTTGTCTTAATATTAAAAGATGTCCCCAATACCATGGTCATTGTTTCACCGGTTTTAACAAAAAAAGGATTATGAGGATTACTTTTTATATCGAAAAAAGCCTCCCCTGTTAAACATACACGCCTTCTATTGTTATTAAATTGCCGCGGAGTTATTAACTGACTTCCGGTATTAAGCCATGCTATTGAACTATCACTAAGTATTACTTTTTTAACCTTATCTGTTGCAGCATATATTACTTTGTTCTGAAACAGTAAAAACCGGTTATTTAAAATTTTTATAGAACCCCAGCTTAAACAGAATAATAATATTACTGCTGCTGCTATTTTTATTATATAAAGTTTTGTTTGTCTTCGTCGTTTTTTGTCAGCCTTATCAACTGTTTTACTTTTTATTTTCATCCATCCCTCAGTGATATCCGGTGTAAAACCGGTAAAGCTGCTTCCCGAAATATTCCAGTAGTAAAGAAAAGATTCATACTGTTTCCTGTTTTCATCTGACTCATTCAGCCACTCTTCAACCAGTGTTTTTTCTTCTTTGGTCGGTATTTTCTTTATGTACTTAATGAGTAAATCGATATTAATCTTTGATTTCATTTTTTATCAGTTTAACAGTAAGGCAAAATTTTATATTCTACCCCCTAAAAAAATATAATCTTTATATACAACCGTGTACAAGCTAAAGTTTTATGCTACTTCCACCTGTGCAATATTTAAAATAAAATGCCGGATACGCCGGTTTTAATAAATCATGCATCTGTTTGCTGAAATGAAATAAGACAGGGCATTAGCTTTAGGCACATAAGATTGTCAGAAAAAGTGCAAATAATTACCAGTGTTTATCAAGGTAAGATTTAATTATTTTTAAGGCAATGGTTATTTGATTTTCAACAGTTTTTTCCGATATGCTTAGTTTTTCGGCAATTTGTCTATTACTCAAAGGGCTGTATCTGCTCAGGGAAAAAATGTGATAGCATCTGTCAGGCAAGCTTTTTAGAGCCTTGTAAATTATTTTTTCAAGTTCCTGTGTCTCGTATTTATGACTGGGTGTGGAGAACTCAGCAATATCAAATATTACAGTCGTGTCCTCAAAATGGATATTTGCATATTTGCTTTTTAAGTAATTAATCGACTTATTTCTGACAGCCTTAAACAAATATGATTTGACTGAAGTATGAATGCTGATTTCATCACGCTTTTCCCACAAATAAATAAATTGTTCCTGCACTATATCTTCAGCAGTCTTTTCACTTCTGATAAATAGAAAGCAGTAACGGCACAAGTCAATATAAAATTCCCTGTAAATATTTTCGAATATCAGACTATCGATTTTAATGTTTTTATGCCTTGTCATTTGGTGCATGTACAGGTTTTGTACATTAATTCTTTAATTTCAAATTTATAAAAAATCAAGCAACAAAGTTCATTCATTATTATTATTGTTCCTGTTGCAGTATCATCTCCCGGGATTTCAAATGATTTTCATCCTTTTCTCTACGCAACCTTTTGCCCGGTGATTGCATCATAAAATTGATTCACTTAAGATTTTTTAATAACTTGCTTAAATTATATACTGAATTATGAAAACGAGATATTTTATACCATCAATACTGTTTATTCTTACTGTAACTGGTTATATTCTTCAGGCTCAGACCACCTTTGATAAAGAAACTTATATGCAGTTTCTTAATGATAATAAGACACTTACAACTGATCAATTACTGGGAAATAATCCTCCCAGGACAGTCTATTATGCAACGAGAACTTACCCAACCGGACTTAATGATGTTCCATGGTATGATACAATAAACAATATATATAATCTTACACCTGCTGAGGAAGAGTTGCTGGCAAACAATCATTTCCTGGTATCACAGCGGATGGAAAGCTATAGCTGGGCTGAAGCATTTGTTAATATTTATTATCACGACCTGCCCCTTTTTATAAGCACTGATTTTGTGCTTTATACATTGCATAATTCATACGATGCTATTTTACAGACACTTGAGTGGCAATTTCTGGAGCCTAACCTCATAGAATTGCTAAAGGCAATGTATAATAGTTATCCTGCATTGTACAGCAAATATAGCAGTGATCCGCGATTTAATGATGTCCTGGCCGATGTTGACCTTTATGTGTCTGTTGCATACTCGCTTTTGCTTAATAAAACTTATGCACCCCAGTCTCACCAGCCTGAGAAATATAATGAAATTATTCAGGCTGTAATGGATGAACAATTGAAATTCACTACCCTGTTCACAGAATCAAGAGAGCGCAAGATTGATTTCAGCCAGTTTAAGCCGCGAGGCCATTATAATAGGATAATTTATACACCCGAGGGAGAAAAAAGTCTTGAAAATTATTTCAGGGCAATGATGTGGCTTGGAAGAATAGATTTCTTAATGACTGCTCCTCCTGAAAATCCGTGGGAACCGAACTGGACAGTTGATGAACTGCGAAGAATGCAACTGGGCGCAATCCTGCTGAATGAATTATTACATTCCTGCGGCAAAAAGGAGTTGATGGATAAACATGAAAAAATAATAACATTCCTTGTCGGACCTGATGATAATCTGACACCGGACGAATTAAAGGATTTGACCGATTATATGCTGGTTGAACCTGCAGATTTGTTTAACAACAGTGTATATGAACAATTAAGGGAAACACTCGATGCATCTGATGATTACGGGCAAAAAATAATGTCTAATTTCTTTTATGTGGATCCCTATTCCTCTGATCCCGGGAAGCTGCCAGTATCATTTAAATTACTGGGGCAGAAATTCCTTATTGACTCATATATAACCAGTGAAGTAGTGTATGACAGGATAATATACAATGATAAAAAAGTATACCGTGGCCTTCCTGATCCTCTGGATGTAATGGCAGTGTTTGGAAATGAAGATGCCATGGCCCTGTTAAAGGATGAGATGGAAAAATATAAGTATGCCTATAAAGTTTCTTCGCTGAAATACCTGGTTGATGCTTATGATGAAAATTTCTGGCAACAATCATTATATAATACATGGCTGTCTGCAATCCGGGAGTTAAATCCACCTGCTTCATCTGACAGGCTTCCTTATTTCATGCAAACAACCGCATGGCATCATGAAAAGCTTAATACACAACTAACATCCTGGGCTGAGCTGCGGCATGACAACATTCTTTATGGAAAACAATCTTATACAGGCGGTACAGGTTGTTCTTACCCCTATACCTATATTGAACCCTACCCTGCATTATATGAAAGACTTCAGCTTTTTGCCCAAAATGCAGCTGACTTCTTCCAGGAAGTATTTGATAATACTCAGTTAAGCAGTAATAATAACATTGTCAGCTATTACACAAGGTATGCTGAAATTATGGGCAATTTCAAATCAATAGCCCGGAAGGAACTGGCAGGAATACCCATTGATGAGGATGACATTACGTTCCTGAAAACCATGATCAATGATTTTATGGCTTCCGGCCCTTCAATTACCGGCTGGTTTTGTGATCTGTTTTTCAATATTGAACTTGGATTAAACCTGGATTATATAGTAGCTGATGTACATACACAACCCACAAACGAGGTTGGTTTCATCGTAGGTCATGTATTACATGTCGGAAACGGCAATATCAACAAAGGAGTATTTCTGGCTCCTAATCCAGTTAATCCGAAACAGCTTATGGCTTTCACCGGTCCGGTTGCATCATTCCATTATGAAGTGACAGATAATTTTTACAGATATACAGACCAGGAATGGCAGGAAAAGTTTTTTAGCCAGACAAACTTACCTGAGCGCCCTGACTGGATCGCATTATATATGGCAAGTAATTCCGGGGATACATTACCGTCAGGCAGAGAACTAAAAGGTACCGTATATAATTATACAAGTATTACTCCACCTGCGATTATCAATGACATTGATTATCTGCTGGCTTTTCCCAATCCTGCAACAAATATGGTTCATCTCCGCTTTTTGCTGAACACTAAAAACTATATAAATATTGAAGTATATAATGCAAACGGCAGTCTGGTTAATACACCTTTCAGCAGTACGTTAATGCCTGCTGAACATGATATAACTATTGATTTAACTGACTGGGAAAAAGGATTATATATTGTTAAGCTAAGAACCGATAAAATAATATTATCAAGAAAGATTATGGTGTTATAGGATTAAGAAATAACCATATTTACAAAATGAACCTCCTTGAAAATGCATTAAGAGCATTTCATAAGGAAATACCAGTTGCCTTTCCCAGGCCGGTTAAACGAGTCGTTATACTGCATTTTCAATAATCAGCGAAAATATTCATATTTTTTGTTTTTCGGGATAATACGCTATATATTCGTGTCATTATTGCTGCCTTATCAGGAGTACTTTTCGGTTTTGTATGTTTTGCCCTTGCTTCAAGTGGTCCCGAAAAAGTGGCTTTGCCAATTGCTTTACAAATAATAGCAAGCAGGACCTTAATAGGATTTGCTATAGGAATAAGTTGTATTTCTTTAAGACATTGGTCTATACACGGGTTAGTTATGGGATTGATATTTAGCCTTCCACTGGCATTTAGCGGGCTAATGGCACCTGAAAGTCCCGACTATAGTATGGCAAGTATGTTCATATGGACAATTATACTGGGAATGGTATACGGATTACTTATTGAATTGATTACTTCGGTATTATTCAAAGCAAAGGCTTAAGACTCTGAATCATTGTGAGCTAACAATTGTTTTTACTCTGATAAAAACTTTGTTACGCTCACTTTTTTCAAGTAAAGCAATGGATCAGTCAGGTACGAAAATATATAGTAAAAAAGTATTAAAAATGTTTAATAGAATTATTGAAAGTGATCAGGGTGCATTACTAATTTGTGATTTAAAAAGAGGTTCCCATTCTCCGAATGCCTCAATATTAACCTCAACTTGTGGTTCAGTCTCGTACTTCTCATTATGATTGTAATACCACCCTAAATATTCAGAATCACCGCCTCCTTGTGTAGTTATCAGGAACCGGTTAGGCAAGTTACCTATACATCTGGCCTGATCGCGCGCTGAGGGTTTATCACCCCCCTGGGGATCAATAGGTACCCATCCATAATTTGGCAGGTAAATCTCCGGCCAGCGGTGGAAATATTCATCCAGACTGGCATCGTCACCACGTACTACGAGTGAACCTGCATACCTAGCAGGTAAACCGGCTGCACGGCATAAAGATATAAAACTGAATGTATATTCCGAACATGAACCTGTACCCCGTTGCAAAACAACAGGTGCTACATTCCAGCCACCCTCAAGTTTGTATTCCAGGTTATTGCGTACAAAATTGAAAATCCTGCGAGCCATCCGGTAGGGATTTGTTTCGTCGCCGACAATTTCATTGGCAAGCTTTTGTATGTATGGATCATCTGTCATGTACTTGCTGCCGTTAGCAGTATATAACTGTGAGATTTCAGGGGGAATAGATTTCAGGGGGCCTACCTCATCCGGAAAAATGAAATAGCGTATAGCAGAAATTTCTGCCTCAACCACCATAACTGACTGCACTGTCTCATTTGACTGGATATTCTTATAATTAAATGCAGCTACAGGCTGTTGCCAGCGGTCTTTTTTCAATGTATAGTTTTGCGGAGCAAATGATTTATTCAAAATCTTCTGCTGGGGCATGTTCTCAGGTATCGCAATGAAAACATCAAGATTATTCAGTTTTCCCTGTCCGTTTACCTTAACCTGGTGTGTAAATGTAATTTGTGCCTTCCGGGTATCATTCAACTGAAATACTTCGTCATCATGATGGATAATCTGATATAAGGAATCGTTTTGGCAGTCCACATTCCAGAGATAATTACTGTCCCATGCAAGACCCCTGGAATAAAGGCCGGGAGAATCAATAATAATAATTACATCACCTGATTCTGGATCAATCATATATATTTCATCGAAATACCGATCACTGCTCCACAGGTATTGTCCGTCATAAGTCAGACCGTTTACTGATTTTGCAGGACCGTCAAGTTTTTTAACGGCAGTGCCGTCACTCAAATCAATTTTCATAATAGTATTTTCCATAGCATCACCCACCCATAGAGTGTTACCATCCCATGTTAATCCTTCGGGATAATCAGAAGGTGCTTCGATAGTCCATAAGATAGTTCCGTCGTGTGAATCAATTTTGAATATTTTCTTTTGTTTCTTGTCTATATTCCAGAGGTATTGTCCGTCCCAGGCCAGCCCCATTGGCCAGAAACCAGGTGAGGGAATTTGGTGCAGGACAACTCCGGATGCCGGATCAAGTTTATAGATTAAGTCTGCTTTATAATCCGCCACCCAGATATGATTTCCATCAAAAGCCAGTCCGGTACAAAATTTCCCCGGTAATGGAAAAGACTTAACGATTTTCCCGGGATGAGCCTTCAAATTCTGGCAATTAAAAAAAATTGCAATTATTAAAATAGTATTCCTTATAATTCTTAACATTTTCTTTGCTTATTAATGGTTTTGTTAGTCCTCTTAAGTTTCAATTTTATAAAGACACAGTTAGCCTGCTAACTTTAAATATAAGAAAAAATACCATTAAATTAAACCGATTGTCAATACTTGCGACAATAAAAATCCTCGTTAAAGAGATCAGAAAGTTCGATTTCAAGAATATCGCAGATAGATTTTAAAGTAAATATTCCACAATTTCTTTTGCCCTGTTCGATTCTGGCAATCTGTGTCTTGTGGTTATTGCATTTAACAGCCAGGTCTTCCTGGGACATACCCTTACTTGTACGATAAAAACGGATTTTTTGCCCGATTTTCTTTTGAAAATTGATTTTGTATCTGAGCACTTTTTCCATAAAAGATATTATTATAACCTTATATTAAATATTAATAACATTAATCAGAAAAAGGTTACTTCATGGTTTGCATTATTTGCTGATTTTAGCAAAAAAAAACACCAATTGGTGTCTTGAACACTTGTAATAATTTCACAAATTTGAATGATATTGAAGCGTAAAGTCTCAGCACTGCAATAAATTATATTTATTAATAGTTCTATAAATTAAACTTTTTATTATGGCCAGCAAAAATCAAACACCTAACCTAAAAGACGGTTTGTATAGTGCGTCAAATGATCAGCTTAAATCAGATTTAAGGATTGATATTAAGGGAACTGGCATTATCAGCATGGATATATTTAGTATTTCAGGCGAAAATAAGGTATATCTGGCGTCACTCAGGACGAATCCGGGCGCTGAACTGTCAGAATCGCAAAATTTTTTTGAAGTAATTTGTGAGGATAAAGATGAAAAAACAACCAGGGGTAAACTGACTTTTACACCCTTTTCCGATGTACAAATTTATATTGAATTAAAGCTGGAGGATCATCTTTATGAGCTGCCCTCAAATTACCCCATTTTATTAACTGCACAATGGCAACACAGCTATTTCAGAAAAATAGGTATGGAAACTGAACAGGAAGAAAATGTAATGGAGATTCCGTCATATGAATTTGAAGGAAAGACTGTTACTGTAGATTCATGCTTTGAAAATGCCGGCATAAAATTAATCAAGGCAGGTGAACGGGATAATATTCCAGCAACAATATCAGGATGGGATGATGCTCAATTACATGCACTGATGAGCCAATTTGCAGACGAATCATTAGATAGAAGAGACTGGATGTTACATCTGCTTTTGCTTTCAAAAGCAAAATTAACCGGACTACTGGGGATAATGTTTGACACAGGCGTATTAGATTTAAATAATTTACCGAGGCAGGGAGTTGCAGTATTTCTGGGTGCTATAACAGGACATCCTGCCGGGATTAAAAGAAAATGTATCCAGACTATTGTCCATGAGCTGGGACACGCATTAAATCTTGTACATCGTTTTGAACGCGAGGTGGGCAGGGCAGACTCCACTTCCTTTATGAACTATGACTGGCGGTATCTGGGTGGGAATAATATTAATAAATACTGGAAAGACTTTCGCTTTACTTTTGATGAGGATGAAATTAAATTTATGCGTCATGCGCCATGGTCAAAAATTATACCGGGCGGAGCCGAATTTCATACTATTAAATACTGGTATGAAGGTACAGGGGGATACTCACCATACGCTCCTGAGGTTCCTTTAAGTGATCTTGAATTACTATTAAGCCCCCCTCCAACCGGTCACTTATTCGGATTCGGGACCCCTGTGTTTCTGTCCGTAAGTCTTGTTAATAAAGGTTCCGAGCCAATAAATATTCCGGCTTTTTATCTTGATCCAAAAACCGGATTCTTGGAAATCCTGGTCAGAAGACAGGCAATAACCGGGGATGGCCGGACCGTTAAGTTTAAGCCGATTATATCAAGGTGCTACGACATCGGTAATTATATCAATGATATTCTGGATCCCGGTCAATCCATGTCAAACAATGTAAATTTAACATTTGGTTCTTCAGGTTTCACCTTTGCTGAACCGGGGACCTATGAAATTACAGCTGTACTATCAATATATAGCGGGAATTATAATTATGTGGTAAAATCAGAACCCTTATTTATAAGGATTGAATATCCTAAAACCAGGGAAGAGGAAATTGATGCGTTGAAAATTTTCAATAAAGATGTAGGATATTATTTAGCTCTTGGTGGTTCCGATTATTTAAAAGATGCGGAATCAAAACTTAAAGAAGTGAGGATTCGCAGGCAAGGAATAGCAAAGATCATCACTGATCCACTGGTAGCTTATATTACCCGTTGTCTGGCTATAAACCTCTCACGTGATTTTATATCATATAAGGAAGGAAAATTTCAAATCAGAAAGGCTAAGGCAGTAAAAGCTGTTGAATTATTCGGCCAGCTCAAAGCAAATGAAGACAAGATATTTGATAAAGCTACCTTATCAGGGACCCGTAGCCTGATGAAAAATATTGAAAAAGAAATATAAACAATTAGTAATTTATTAATCTTTTAATTCTGACATGATGGAAATACCAAATGAATTTTTTACGGTAGAAAGTATGCTTACTCTGGCAGGAGCTACTCTAATTACAACCATTGTCACCAACGCCATACAATATGCTTTTTCGTGGAATTTAAAATGGTTTGGTCTGGTAATAGCAATGATTATTGCCATATTTGGTGTTTTTCTGACACCGGAATATAAACCGGTAGATTTTTTAATTGGAATAATAAACGGATTTTTCATATATGCTAATTCCACAGGAATTATGCAGATGGCAGGAAATCCACGGGCTCCAGAAGTAGTGGGGCCAGCAGGGGAAGCTGCAAAACAAAAACGAAAATTTCTGGATAAATGGTATTAATTAATGCTGGCATACATCTGCACTTTATGGAGAAGAGTATACCAACTAATATTTAATTTATTTTGATATTGGTCTTATATTCACTTAAATTTGTTATTCTTAAATCTGGTAGCAAGTTATAAACCATATCACTATTATCTTAAATCAATTTTTAAAATCTTAATATTAAGATGCAGCCATCAATAAAGCGTTTAATACCGGGTTTAAAGGTACTGACTATTTTATTTATAATTATTTCTGCCTGTTCATCATGTAAGAAAGAGGAAGAAAGAATTATGGCAGTGAGAAATGATAGTATCTCAGATATTTCAAGTACATCAGCCAAGGCACATGCAACAATAATAGATATAGGAAATGGCATTGAGCAACACGGGTATTGCTGGTCTACAAGTGCAGAACCTACTCTGGATGACAATGAAGATATAACAGAACAGGGACCTGTAAGTGTCCCCGGCCCATTCAGCAGCACTATTAAAGATCTTATGCCTGACACAAAATATTATGCCAGGGCTTATGTTCATAAATCCGATAAAATTGCTTACAGTAATACTCTGTCATTCCCCACTTTATCAGTAAGTCTGCCGGTTGTAACTACCGGAAGTATTGCCGATTTAACAACATCAAGTGCAACAATCTCCGGCAATCTTAATAACCTCGGTGATGGTGCATCCTCGGTAACACAGCACGGACACTGCTGGTCCAGTGAAACAGCAACACCAACAATTGACGTTAACAATAGGTCCTCATTAGGTTCCAGGGATTCAACAGGCTCCTTTCAAAGCTTATTAGTTGGTTTATCACCAGATGTTCTTTATTATATAAGAGCCTATGCTACAAATAGTGCAGGAACCGCATATGGTAACTATATTAGCTTTACAACCCTTCAGGAGCCTGAGTTACCGGTATTGACAACCACTTCTGTAAGCTTAATAACAGAAACATCTGCGCGGAGCGGAGGAAATATTACCGATGACGGAGGATCTGTTGTGACAGACCGTGGTGTATGCTGGAGTATTTATGAAAATCCGACACTGTCTGACTCGTATACAAATGACGGCAGTGGCACAGGATCATTTACAAGTAATATTACCGGGTTGTCCCCTAACACAAATTATTATGTAAGAGCCTATGCAACAAATAGCACCGGTACCTCATATGGTAACAATGTCAGCTTTGCAACCCTTCAGACAGCCGGGCTTCCGGTTTTGACAACCACTTCGGCAAGCTCAATAACAGCAACATCTGCCTTGAGCGGAGGAAATATTACTGATGACGGAGGATCAGCTGTAACAGACCGGGGAGTATGCTGGAGTATTTATGAAAATCCGACACTGTCTGACTCACATAAAAGTAATGGCAGTGGCACAGGATCATTTACCAGTAATATAACAGGATTATCACCCGGAACCAAATATTATTTAAGGGCATATGCGACAAATAGCGTCGGCACTTCCTATGGTGATCATATATCCTTTAAAACAATGTGGGATAATTCCAAAGTCAGCGATTATGACGGCAATTCTTATGCAACTGTTCAAATTGGAGAACAAATATGGATGGCAGAAAACCTTAAAACAACCCGTTATTCAAACGGAACATCTCTTATTGACGGAACAGGGATTACTAATATTTCCGGGGATTATAATACAAAATACTGGTTTGTTTATGGCGACAATCCAGCCAATAAAAATGTATATGGATTATTATATACATGGGCCGCGGTTATGAACGGAGCTTCCAGCAGTGATGCCAATCCAAGCGGAATACAGGGTGTATGCCCGGCTGGCTGGCATGTACCCAGCGATGAAGAATGGAAACAACTGGAAATATACCTTGGTATGAGTGAGAGTGAAGCCAATAATGAAGGATGGCGGGGAACTGACGAGGGAGGAAAACTGAAGGAAATCGGTACTGCATACTGGGCCAGTCCGAATACCGGTGCGACAAATGCAAGTGGTTTTACCGCGTTAGCTGGTGGCCATCGAACAAATGCTAATTCTTTTGTCAATATGAACACAGGTGCATGTTACTGGAGTACTACTTCCCTTGATTCTCAGGCCTGGACACGACTTTTACTTTATGATAATGCCGCGGTTTACAGGAATGAATACTATAAGAATTTTGGACACGCTGTCCGATGCATTAAAGATTGAAATACGTTAAAAAGAGACTACCCGCCTCCACCTGCCTATGATATTCCTGCTAGAATACCATTGTAATTATGGATTGCGGTGGAGCTGTATATTTCAGAGCTTTACCATCCACCCATAGCTGAAAGATACGATCAGCATTACTCAGATTTAGAATCACGACTGCCACTTCATCATTAGGGTTGATAAAAGCTGTTGCTAAAAAATCATCACTATTGGAAGTACAGGCAATCCGTTTAGCACCAGGTTTGATAAACCGGGAAAAGTGTCCGAAGTAGTAAAAAGGAGGATGAAAAATGAGTTCATCCGTTTTAGTGTCTACTGTCACAATACTGGTTCCACCGAGACCACCTGCATGCCGGGGACCGCGATTTTCATCCAGAAGTAAGTTCCAATATGTCCAGCCATTAGTCCAGTTGTTCAAATCAATGATCATATTTTTAGCGACGCGTACTCCGGTTTCCCAATCTCCACCCATACCCGCTTCGGTATAGATTAACTTTTTATCAGGAAATGCATCATGGACCATCCGTACATTGTCAAAATGGTCCCCTACATAGTAATGAAATGCCATACCATAAACATATTGAGATGCTTCAGGATCATCATACACTACCTCAGCGCGTTGATACATAATGCCCCGGTTGTGGTCCCAGATCATCAGTTTCAAATCAGATAAACCATTGTTTTTCAGTGTTGGCCCCAGATAATCCCTTACAAAGTCCCGTTCTTCTTCGGCGGTAAAAATACACGATTCCCAAACCTGTACAGCCATTGGCTCGTTTTGGACCGTTAAGCCCCATATAGGGATTCCCTCTTTCTCATAGGCTTTTACATATTTAACAAAATAATCAGCCCATGTTTGAAAATATTTAGGTTTAAGTTTACCTCCATGAAGCATGTCATTATTTGTTTTCATCCAGGCAGGGGGGCTCCACGGTGAAGCATAAATTTTGACATTCCCGTTGGCCGTCTCAAGTGCCCTTTTAATTAATGGTACGCGGTATTTCAGATCGTGTTCTATTGAAAAATGTTTCAGTTCTTTGTCGCCTTTCTTTTCTGCATATGTGTATATTTCCGAAGAATAATCACAACTATGGATAGTAGTTCTGCACAATGTATAGGCATTCCCCTCATCAGGATCAAAACACGCCTTTAAAAATTCTTCCTGTTTTTCTTCTGATAATTTTGCAAAGTTAATCGCGCTTGCATCTGTAAACGCCCCGCCGAAACCTTCAATAGTCTGGAAGGTCTTATCAATATCAATCATTATAGTCGGATAATTTTCATCAGGCTGATCCAGGGGCTCAAAGGCACGGCGTCCCCGATCAGCCAACAGATGGCCGGTAGTTTTGGCAGTCAGATATACTGATACTTCTTTGTAATCTTTGGGCTGGCATGTAGCTTTATAATTAAAAGCAAAAAAGCAGAACCCAATAAAAAAAAACATAATAGTACTATTCGAATAACCTTTTTGTATGGATTTCATTATTTTCCTCCGATATTAAGTAATTAGTAATTTAATATTATCTGTGAAAGTAATTTAAAAAATGAATACTCTAATCATTTATACTCCCAAGCTTCAAAGTCCCAAATACAGAAGGTGATCGATGAGAATTATCACGTTCTGCCTTCCATGTTATTTTACATTTTCTTCCACTTCCATCATTATCATTAATGTGCAAATCAAATCCTATATAATGTCCGCTTTCCGGAATACATGATAATGCCTCCCACGGGAAAGCGATTTCAGCATTGTATCCGGTTTCAGTATTAATCTGAGCACATATAATATTCGCTTTTACTTCATTTCTTACAACCTGTATATTATCTTTATTCCAGTTGTATCGAAACATGAATTCGTCATTTTCATAATATTGAGATTTGCTATTATCCGAATCAATATAAATTTCAATACCATCCTGATTATAGGTATTTGTCCCTTTATCAGTTTTAAAATCATCCTTTACCTGAATAAAGAGGTAAAGATTCCCGTCATCCCAGATTGCTTTGAACGATGCAAAAATATCATCTGTTGAGTTTCGTTCTCCCAATGCAATATTATTCAATTCTATTGCCGGAACTGATTCCCAGATTTTGTCAATGTTACCGTCTATTTTCGGGGCTACAGATGTTTTCCGGATTAAAGGACCTGAATACGGATTAATTTTTAATTTTGAATCCTTGCTTTTAGCAATTCCCTTTGGGTTGAAAACATTCACAGCATAAATTGAATTATTCTCAATGAGATCCGGATTTTCAACCCTTAACATGTATTCATTTGCATCTTTAATCGGTTTTCCATTTTTAAACCACTGATAATTTAAAGGATAACCTCTGGCACGAACAAAGAAAAATGCAGGATCACCTGATTCGATAATTACATCTTCCGGTTGTCGAATGATCTCAGGAGGAACAGTGTCTCTTGCTGCGAGGTAACCATCCGGATCTAATGATATTAAAGAACGCACCATGTCAGGTATAAATTCACAATAATCCGAGTGTGTTTTCCGCGCCTGGTCCCATAGCCATTCTTTTGCCTGTTGTTTTGATGGTTTTTCACCTTTTCCATTCCAGTATTCGAGTATTTTATTGAACCCGGAAGTTCTCGGACAATTCCACGGTTGTGTATAATTTTCAAACTTCTTATGTGTCCACCAGCTCCAGCCCACATTTTGTTCTTCTAAAAACTTACTTGAACGAGCAACATAATGGTAAGGAGGCCCCTGCTCACCGGTTTCTCCATGCCATAATGGGATGTAATATTTTTGCCTTAAACTATCCCAGCGCTGCAGTCCTTTTGAATTTGCAGTGGGTGGGTAAGAATGAAAGGCAATAACCAGATGAGGGTCCCAATCCAATGGTTCCAGCATTTCAAAATTCTGTGCCCAGTCATCGCCTTCAATAAAAATGATTCCCTCCTTATCAATCACTCTGATTGTATCGGTCAGTTCAATGTACAGTTCACGTAACAATTTTTCAGAGATATGAGGGTATCTGCGGAGCAGTGGTTCATTTAACAAATCATAACCGATTATGCATTCCTTATCCCTGTATCTTTCTGCAATTTTGTACCAGAGATCGATACACCGGGGCCAGTACTTTTCTTTTTCTGTCCATAGCCGGGCCTCTCCATCACTATCTGAAATATTTTCAGCATTTTGTGCACCGGGAGCACCGTGCATATCCCATATTATACCCATTTTGTATTTTTCGCACCAGGCAACCAGACTATCAAGAAGACCGAAACTTTCTTTCGAATAGATATAGGGTGGTTTTTCCGGCTGGACATCTCTTGGTTGCAGGTGTGAAGCAAGCAGAGCAATCCTGATTGAATTTACACCCCACATTTTCATTGATGCAACATCACCCTCAGTCATGAAATTATTATAATAAAGCCTCCAGAATTCGGCCGCGTCTTTTTCCCCAATCAAATCTTTAATTGCTTCTTCAAACTGCCATGGACGGTCTATTTTACGAATTCCCCACATATAGCCTTCGGGTAAAAGCCAGCAGCCAATACCAAATCCTCTGAGAATGACCGTTTCACCGGTTTTTCTGTCAACAATATTTTTCCCGCTGGTTGTATAATATGAATAGCAGATTGATATTGAAAAGCAGAATGTAATGATTACTGTGAAAAATAATTTTATCAGTTTCATATTGTCATTTATTAAATCAAATTTAAAAATAAAAAGGAGAGTTCGCTATATTATATTTTATAAAGCTATATAATAAAATTGGCAATTAAGACAAAAGCCAGGCCGCATAAAGAAATGATCGTTTCCATAATCGTCCATGACTGAAGTGTTTGCTTCTCGTTCATCCCGAAATATTTACTCACTAGCCAGAATCCGCTGTCATTGACATGAGAAAGTATAGTTGCACCTGTAGCAATAGCTATAACTACCAGAGCCAAATGAGGCTCATCCAGCTTAAAAACGGGTAAGATAGGTGAAATAATTCCTGCAGCAGTAATCATGGCAACTGTTGCAGAGCCCTGGGTTACCCGAATAATTGCAGCCAGTATCCACGCAAGTAAAATGGGGGATAAAGCTGAATCTGCAATAGATCTGGCCATTATAGTTCCTATTCCGCTATCTACAAGTATTTGCTTCAAAACTCCACCAGCCCCTGTTATTAATATAATGATACCGGCTGGCCCAAGCGCTTTTGTGCTTAAGTCCAGAATTTTTTGCCTGGGCATTCCCCTCTTTATGCCGAGTAAATAAATAGATAACAGTGTGGCTATAGTCAGGGCAGTAAATGGATGACCAATAAAAGTAAGAACTTCTGCAATTATTGATTTTGTAATTACATTATTTTTTATCATTACCTCGGTAATAGTACTCAGGACGATTAAAAATAAAGGTGCAATTATTAGTATAATAATCAGCCAGAAAGATGGTAATCTCCCGTATGATCCTTTTTTTGCATTCTCCTCTAAAAGTTTTGCAGAAGGCTGAATATATATTTTCCCGGAAATATATTTTCCAAAAACAGGACCGGCAATAATTGCAGTAGGCAACCCTATGATAATTCCGAAAAGAATTACCCATCCCAGCGATACACCCAGGATATTTGCAACAGCAATCGGCCCAGGTGTTGGAGGTATCGCACTATGAGCAACTGCAAGTCCTGCCAGTAGTGGAATACCAAAATACAACAGTGATCTTTTAGTATCCCGTGACAGTGCATAAATAATCGGTATAATAATAATCAATCCAACATCCAGAAAAACCGGTATAGCTACAATAAAACCGGTAAGCATCATTGCCCATGACGCTTTACTATGCCCAAACTTTTTAACCATATAATGTGCCAGAGATTCTGCACCTCCTGAGCTTTCAAGAATTTGTCCAAAAATAGCTCCAAGCCCGACAACAGTTGCTACAAATCCGAGTGTCCCCCCCATACCTTTCTGGATGCTTGAGGAAATTTCCGATAAAGGCATGCCTGCCAGAATACCAACAAAAATTGAAGTTACTATCAGCGCTATGAATGCACTAATCTTCAGCCTGAGAACCATCAACAGTAAGATTGTAATCCCTAATACTACTATAAATATGATATATGGAGTGTTCATGAGGTTAAAATTTGTTTCTGATGATTGGAATTTTAACAGGTTTGTTATCACGGGTAGAAAGGTAAATGGCAGTAAAAAGCTCAACAGTCCTCAGGCCCGCCTCCCCGGTTATGAATGGATCCCTGTTATTTTCAATCGCATCTATAAAATCTTCAATCTGACATCTCATATAATAAGTCGTTGAATCTATTCTGTTAAAAAACTCAGTATCTTCTTTCTTCCATTCCTCCAACAATTTCTCTTCACCGGGTATTGTCCATATATCATTTACAGGAGATTCTTCGATACCGGTCATACCTGCTATAAACATAGCGCCTCCGTCGGTTTGTACACCTACTGAAGCGCCATTCTTGCCATGAACATGTATTTTACTGTAAATCCCGGGCTTTTGAGAGTTACTGACCATAATATTTCCAATGGCCCCGTTTTTAAACTTTATTATTGCAAGGGCAGTATCTTCTACTTCAATATAAGGGTGGTTAAGGTTTTTCCATAATCCGTATACTTCCTCTATTTCACCCATGTACCATAACAGGATGTCCAGTTGATGAGGGGCCTGGTTTACCAGTATACCTCCGCCTTCCATATCCCAGGTACCCCTCCATTCATCAGCATCATAATACGCTTTATCTCTCCACCCAAGCATGTTTACTGTTCCAAGCACAGGTTTGCCAATTTTCCCGGCTTCAATCGCTGCTTTTACCCTTTTTACAGGTTCATACCAGCGTCGCTGACTAACCACGCCGAGTTTAACCTGCTTGTTCCTGCATACTTTAATCATTTCATCACAATCTTTCAGTGAAGATGCAAGAGGTTTTTCAACCAGTACATTTGCCCCGGCCATTGCTGCTTCAATAGCGGGTTCCCTGTGAAACGGATGCGGAGTACATACAATTACCAGAGCAATATCGTTTTCCTGTACCATTTTATTAATATCAGAATATGGTATGGAATTATAGTATGCAGCAAAATCTCTGGCCGATTTACTGGTCCTGCTCCAAACTGCAGCTAGACGCGCATTTGAAATCTGTTGAATGGATTTTGCATGCAGTTGTGCAACCTTGCCGCATCCTGCAATAGCGATATTATGGGTTTTTTTTACCATACACTAAAATCTGGACTCAGGGAACAAGTATTACTTTTTTCAGACCTTCAGTATTATTCCGCAGCCTGTTAAACCAGCCTGCTCCTTCTGAGAGCGGAGCAACTGCCGATATCTGCTCATCAACATTAATTTTACCCTTCTCCAGTAAATCAAGAACCGTTTCAAATTCTCCCCGGATAGCACAACTACCATACAGTTGTATTTCCCGGGTTACTACTTTCTGAAGAGGAAATTCTATAGATGGAGCAAGGTTACCAACAAGAACGGCCCTTCCCCCCTTTCGTAACAAATCAATAGCAATATTCACCGTTGCACTTTTACCTGCAGCCTCAAATGCAAGATCAGCACCCCTGTTTTTTGTAATTGCCCGTATTTCGTCCGGAACATCATCTTCAGAAGGATGAAACATATAACCGGCACCCATTTCCCCTGCATGTTTCAGGTTCGTCCTGTTTATATCCACAGCTATCACCTGGGAAGCACCTGCCAATTGAATAAGCTGTACAATAAAAATACCTATTGTACCAACTCCTACAACTGCGCAACTCTCTCCGGATTTCAGGCCGGACAGATTCACCGCATGAAGGGCAATAGCAATGGGTTCAACCATTGCGGCCTGTTCAAATGAAACATTATCCGGAACACGGTATAAAATATGCATGGGAACTGCCACATATTCCGCAAACGCCCCATTCCTGCGATAATTCCCCGGAGAAACTCCCAGAACCTCCCTGTTATCGCTTAAATTATATAATCCATGTATGGTGTACCAATCGTTTAACGGGTAAACTGTTGAGTCGAAAGTTACCCGGTCTCCGATATTCCAGTCTTTAACATTTTTTCCTGTTTTTGCAATCACTCCTGAAGCCTCATGGCCCATAATCAGGGGAGGAATCCGGCGCCCGGTGCTGCCATCCATGCCATGTACATCGGAACCACAAATCCCGCAGGCCTTAACCTGAACCAGTACATCATTATCTGATATTTCAGGTTCCGGAACATCTTTGTATAATAACTCATTGTATTTCTCAAGGACCAGTGCTTTCATTTTGCTTAATTAAGCTAACGTTCAGACTATAATAATATAAATTTTTTTCAATAAAATCCATATTATATGAACTAATTCTGAAAGAAAAACTTACTGGATATAAAAAAGAACAAATCAGGTTTAAAATGAAAAAAGCCACATTTGTATGGATTTTTTTATTTTGTGAAGGCAAAGGGACAGAAATCGAACCAATTTCTTGAGGATTTGAAGAGAATCAGTAAATTGAGGGAGTCAGGTATAAACGAAATCATTAGTGCATAACCTTTAGATTGTTACTATCAATCTTTATTAAGAGAGAGAAATATTCACTATAGTAACTATATTGAATATTTTAGCATTATTTATTTCATTGCGCTTGCAAGTATTATTTCGTCCTTATTATTTTTTCTTTCCATATAGTATTTTTCGATGATAACAATAAAATGTACATTCCACTATTATATGTTTCTAAGCTGACCGTAAGTTCATCACTATTAAATGATTTTTCAATAAGGGTGTTTCCGAAAATCGAAATCAACTTTATATCTATCCTATCTTTAACGCTATTAGGAATTTTAACAAATATCTTATCTCTGGTTATTTTTGGATATACCAAAAAATCATTTGTTCTAATTGTTTGATTGATTGTCGATTCACAATTATTATCTTCCATTGGAGAAGGATCATTAAATATTCTCCATTCGCCATCAGGACATATTCCATAGCTAACATCTTCGGAAAGTGAAGGTATTCTTAAAGAATCTATTACCGTATTACTATCAGATTCACAGATGATAAGAGATTCTGATGTTGAAAGCCTAAAATTGGCATGAAATAATCCTTCCGATTCTTCATGATCTGCCCAAATTAAAAAATAACTGCCAGGGGATAATAATGTGCTAGTATTACCTATAGGGATAGCCCATATATGAGCATTATTTTTTAACACCATACCTTCAATATTTACAGAATGATCATTGGGATTATAAAGTTCTATCCAATCATCATAATCACCCCACTCATCACAAATAGTTGAATTGTTTGATGATTGAAATTCAGAAATAATTACCTGTGTATAACCAGAATAACATAAAAAGAATAAAATAAAAACAATTATCTGTTTCATTTTATATTTGGTTTTGTGTCTTAACTAAATAGACTAATTATAATAAATGTAGTAATAATATTGAAATTAATGGCTTTACTAAAATAAAATCTATAAATAAGGCTTAAATATCATATGAACTCCGCATAAAATGCAAAATCAAGAGTAAGCAATAGATGACTTAATAAAACCCTTACGATATAAATTTGAAATACCGGTTACATTGACCACCTAATACCGGAATCCTACCTTTTATAAATTTCTTATATCCAACATTTTTCACAGAATCCATTATATCTAAATATTATAATTCATACCCTGGTCACTCAATCCGGTTTTTAGTTGTCAGTAAGACTGGTTTTTCCAGTTGATATACTGGTATCACAAAATGTGATACCTCCCCGAAAACATTTAGGCGGAGCAGCACCATTTGCTTTTACTGAAACTGGAGTTGCCATGTTATCAAGTGTATTAAAGAGTAAACAAGCAGTAGAAATCAATATTGCAATTATAAGGGCATTCGTAATACTTCGAAAGATGATTTTTAATTATAAAGAATTAAAACGAAAGCCTCCGATTATTAAAGGTTACAGGAAAGATAAAAACAAGAAATTTTAAGGTAATCCTCACTTCTAAAACTACCAGGCTTTAAAATCTCTGCCGAAGCTATCCTAAAAATCCTTCATCCGTTACAACTCTGCAGGCTCAAAATGAAAAAGCCACGCAGAGATTACTTATTCCATTTTTGTGAAGGCAAAGGGACAGAAATCGAACCAATTTCTTGAGGATTTAAAGAGAATCAATGCGTTGGAAGAGTTAAGAATAAGTTAATCCCTATGTATTTGATAATTAGAAAAAATTTAAAAATTAGTAACATCACCACTTAATAGTTACATTTATTTTGTCCGAATTACTTTGAAGACATACATTCATTCCCCTAAATTCGGATTAAGATTTAAATCTTCTGCAGGAGGGTGAAAAAAATAACTGTCTTTAGTAACAGGATATTCCGGCGGGCCTCCTTCCTCCGGATGCCTCAGCTGCGGCAGGTCTTCCACCTTTTCAAGCCGCACCAGGTCGAACCAGCGCCCTTCTGGTTCACCACACAGCTCCCATGCCCGTTCCCATACAACCGAATCGGCAAATGCTTCGGGCGATAACCCGGGTTGTAAATCGTAAACTGAAGGTGAATAATAATCAAGGTTATGTGCTCTTCTTTTTATCCGGTTAACACATTCATAAGCCTGCCCGTTGAGTTGTCCCGACCGGGCCAGGGCTTCAGCACAGGTAAGCAGGGTATGGGCATAGCGGAAAAAGTACACTTTAGGATTGCCAAAATATAATTTTTGGAGGTCGGACCGAGGAGATTCAGAATACTGGGTATAAGAGACTTCATAAGGTTCGAAAATGAATTTCCGGTATCCTATCCTGCTGCATGTATTTACGCTATCTATATGTATGTAGCCTGTATCGATTTGTGGATAATAAGGATAGTCATTAGGTACATATATCGTAGTGAAGAATGTTATTTCTTTGCGATATCCACAGGGATAATTATTATAAAAATTTACTTCTGTTGGGAAAAAGGATAGAGAGATAGTTGTTTCAGGATTTATACTGAAAACAGACGGAAAATAATATGGGGAAAAATGTTCTATGTCGGATGAAGTACCCAAGCATACATTGTTAGTCTCTATTGTCTTTGTCGAATAAAGAGGATTGGCAAAGTAAAGTGTAAATATGGATTCGTTGTTATAATAATGTGCCTGGTCCCATAAATGTGCAAAATCATCCAGCAATCCGAATCCGAAGTAATCTGCACTATCTATAACTTCCCCGGCCTCCCTGGCTGCCAGGGTATATTTCGAGATGTCCTTAACAGGATATCCTGCCCAGCTTAAATACGCTTCGGCCAGTATGGCTTTGACTACTCCCCTGTGAGGGGTTACGAAAGGTATGCGGGCTTCATTGTTGTTCCCGGGAAGTAATTCTCCGGCTAATTTCAGGTCTCTTTCAATGAATTCATATATTTCCAAAAAAGATGGACTGGGCAGGGTATAACTGATTTCTATGTTATCTACCAGAGGGACCCTGCCATAGGTACGGGTCAGCCTGAAATAACAGTATGCCCTTAACAGGAAAGCCTCACCCAATATTTCCTGTATAAGTTGGTCCTGATTTAAAAAATTATTATACTGATTAATAATATTATTTGCCGAGGCAATAACCTGGTACAATGCCTTCCAGGCATCATAGATACAGCTATTATAGATGACCAGGCTTTTTTCATAACAGTATCTGTTTCCGTAATACTCATTATAACCAGGCTCACCACAATTCAGATCATCGCCTTTCAGATTTGCAGCGTAAAAACCTACACCATATGTATTAATAATAAAATTTCTACCACCATTGAATGCTTTAGCCAACTTCCCATATACTCCTTCCGTTGCCGACACCAATTCTTCATAACTTTCAATTTTTCCAATGGAAATCTCTTCAGGGTGTAAGATTTTTTCACAGGCAGCAACCGAAAACAAAAAGAGAGAAAAAAGAATTATCCTTTTCATGGTTCTAAAATTTTAAACTTATAGTTGCATATACGGCCTTAGGATTAGGATAAGAACCACGGTCTACGGAGTTATCCGAAAAGTTGTTATCCGTAAATATAGTGGCTTCCGGATCATAACCCTTGTATTTCGTAAGGGTAAACAGGTTTTCAAAACTCAGTGTTACAGTAGCATGTATTTTATCTAAAAGAACTTTTACCGGTGTGTAATAAAACGAAAGGGTCTTTAATCGGATAAAACTGGCATCTTCAATAAATACAGATGACTCATAAAAGTAATTATACCGGATAGCATGCAAAGTATCAGCAATATATTGATTGATTTCCCGGTTAACACCGGTCATCATATTAGCAGCACGGGTAGCATTGTATTTCTGAATATCCCAGGTAGCATACCAATGAAAATCAATACCAATATTTTTATATTGAAAAGAAGTAAATAAATTCCATGTGTAATCAGGGATATAATTTCCTATGATTACCTTATCATTTTCATCCAGAATACTATTTGAATCTGGATTAAGGTATTTCATACCGCGTTGTTCAATGTAGTGCTTATTATTAGCCAACTCATCCGTTGATGTCCATTTCCCCAGGTTTTTATACCCATATATATTACCCATAGGTTCTCCTTCCTCAATAATGAATTCAGGCATAAGAATATCTCTATCAATAAATGACATATCTTTTCCTGCAAATAGTTCAGTTACAGTCTGACTTGATGTGGAAAAATTATACTTCATATACCAGGTAAAACTTTTTGTCTTTACGGGAAATAATTCAACCCCAATGTCTATCCCTGTAACTGATATCTCACCGATATTAATGAACTGCTTACCACCTCCATAATAGTACGGAATGTCACGTTGAATAATCAGGTTGTTGATTATTTTGGAATAGCAAGCTGCATTCAGGACAATTCTTTTATTCAGAAATGAGCTTTTTATTCCATAATCAAGTTCCGTGGTGTTTTCATGTTTTAAATGGTGGTTGGCTAATTGCACAACCGAAGGGTTATATAAGGTCGTTTCACCTGATGTATAGGGGAGGTCTTCGTATAAATCGTTTGCCAGCCCGTTGAGCGGGTAATTTCCGCTTCGTCCCCAATTGACATAAACATTCAGATTGTCCAGCCACAGGATATTCCTCAATGGCCTTTCCTGTGCAATATTCCAACTAAGTGCCAGCGAAGGGAATAAGCTGTAATAATTAGTATTCAATCCTTCTTTAACATGACTTATATTGGCTACAGCGGAAATGAAATAGGTTTTCCGGAAATTATAGCTGAGATGCCCCACATATGATCCCATG